>Ga0306922_10000573_pt1 | contig 31088 bp, 28 predicted proteins | sample sta12Cox44000082_FD_203758 | JGI IMG/M metagenome (GOLD analysis project Ga0306922, IMG submission 203758) | Lab enrichment of tropical soil microbial communities from Luquillo Experimental Forest, Puerto Rico - statoxic.12C.oxic.44.000.082 (v2)... | ecosystem: Environmental > Terrestrial >... | reverse complement strand
TTGGTGAGCCATTACCCCACCAACTAGCTAATCAGACGCGGGCCGATCCTTCGGCGATAAATCTTTCCCCGTGAGGGCTTATCCGGTATTAGCCCAAGTTTCCCTGGGTTGTTCCGAACCAAAGGGCACGTTCCCACGTGTTACTCTCCCGTCTGCCGCTCCCCTTGCGGGGCGCTCGACTTGCATGTGTTAGGCCTGCCGCCAGCGTTCGCTCTGAGCCAGGATCAAACTCTCAAGTTGGATGAGAACTTTTCCCGGCTGATCACAACGTTTGACGAGGTCCCACTCCCGTCGTGCGCGCGCATGCGTGCGCGGGGAAACCGCGCCCGCTCGCCGCTTCACGACAAGGGTGTTGACCTGAAACGTCGACCGCCGAAGTCTCGTCCGGCCGCGTCTTCGCTCGAAGAAAGCTTCTTTCGAAGCATAAATCTCCGATCGAGGAGCGCAGCCCGCAGGGACTCCGCCGTCCACGTTTCTCTTTCTTCCGATTCACCTGTCAAACAGCCCGGGACCGGGGCGGTCCCGCCCTCCGGTAAGCCGGAGAGCCGTCGAAGCTCGTGGCCTCCGATGGGGATCGGAAGCCTGATCACCGATTACCAGTGAGGAGCTTCAAAGACGCGCCGTCGCACCGAGGCGACGGCGTGCCCAATTAGAGGTTATATATGCTTCCAGGCCGACCGATGTCAACGTCCCGGCGCGGCAAAATCCACGTTGCCGGTGCACCCAGGCAACAGCCGTGTTCATAAGCAATATAAGTGGTTTAGACCTCCTGGAAAGGCCCCCGCGCGCCGTACTGCGGCCACATTCCTCCGTCCCTCTTCTCATCGCTGTGGGAGGTGTCACTTCGGGGGGATTTCGCCGGCGTCGCGCGACCGCGTGACGGACGGCGTCACCCAACGATCGCCGGAAGATTAGGGCACGGCCGCTAACGGACCGTGAGGGTTACGGATTTTCGCCGTAGCCCCTCGGGTCGCCGCGGTCGTCAATGGGTCGCGTTCGACATCTCGACTGGGCGGGACCGCCCCACGGGGGCGGAGGGGGACCTCGGACTTGAATCAGAGCAGGCGACGCGCGGTCTTTCGTTCGAGCTTGGAAGCCGAGCGCATCGAGCTTGGGGACGAGCCGCCGCTTTCGGTCGACGGAGAAACCGGCACGCTCGTGGACCGGCGCCGCATCTCGGTGCAATGGTTCAGCGGCACCATTCTCACCGGGCTTTGCGGCGCTGCCCTGATGAGCGGCGCCGTTTTCGCAGCACTCGACGGTGAGACCAATTTCGCGACCGTACCCGAGCGCGTGGAAGCGACGCTGCGCGCGACGGTGAGTGGTATTGCCGATCGCGTCGCCAACATCACGCGCAAGGCCGACCGGCTGCCGCCGCCCGGCGAAGCGAATGCCGCGCGCGAGATCATTCGCGTTTCCACCACCACGCGCGCGAGCGGCAACCGCGAAATCGTGCGGGTGCGGCCCTTCGTTCGCGTCGCCGGCAACCTGTCGCTGACCGTCTCCGAGCTTTCCGCAAACATTCCTCCCTTCAACGCGCAGAAGATGCTCGCCCAGGCGGAAGGCATCGCGGCGAACGCGGGAGCAGCAGCCGGAGCCGAGCCCGACGCGGAGGTCTCATTCTTCACCCGCGACCTCACCACCATTCTCCCGCGCGCGAAGATCGCAGCCGCGGCCCCACTCGACGAGATTTTGGCGCGGGTGCGTGAAGCCGCGAACTGGGACGGAGGCGTCGGACAAAAACCGCTGGTCACGGATTCCATCCCGGTGTCGGCTTATGCGCCCGAGCGCCAGGGTGATCCCTATGCCGGATTCCAGCCGCGCATCGTTCCGGAAAATGTCACCTTGCTCCCGAAGACCACGGCACAGATTACCGGCGGCAATGCCTGGAACGAGCGTACGTTCGTGCTCAAGAAGGGCGACTTGGTTTCAGCGATCCTGCGCGACCTCGGCGCAACGCCGGAGGAGGTGAAAGCGATTACCGCGGCGTTCGGCGTGCGCGGCCGCGATAGCAGCCCCAAGGACGGCTACAAGCTGCGCGTGCTGCTCGCGCCCGGCACCGTCGCCGCGCGGCTGCGGCCGGTGCGCGTCGTGATCGCGACCGACACCAACGTCGAGGCGATGGTGGCGTGGTCGGACATGGGCAAATACGTCGCAGTGGATGTCCGCAGTGCCAACAGCGTCGCCTCCTCGAGCGGCGACGACGAGGATGACGGCAAGGGTGTGCGGCTCTACCAAAGCTTTTATGAGACCACTTTGCGCAACCACGTGCCGCGGCCGGTGATCGAAGACGTCATCCGCATTTATTCCTATGACATCGATTTCCAGCGCAAGGTTCAGCCCGGCGATTCCTTCGAGATCCTTTTCGCCAGCGAAGACGAAAACGCCAACGACAATAGCAAGGCCGAAGTTCTCTATGCGGTTCTGACCACCGGCGGCGAGACAAGAAAGTTCTATCGTTATCAGACGACTGACGACAACGTCGTCGACTACTACGACGAAGCCGGCAAGAGCGCGAAAAAATTCCTGGTGCGCAAACCGGTTTCCGACGGAGCAATCACATCGGGGTTCGGCGGACGCAATCACCCGCTGCTCGGCTTTACCAAGATGCACACTGGCGTCGACTGGGGCTCCTCCACCGGCACGCCGGTATTCGCCGCGGGCAACGGCATCATCGAAAAAGCGGGCTGGGAAGGCGGCTACGGCAAATACATCCGCATTCGCCACGCCAACGGCTATGAGACGGCCTATGGCCATTTGTCCGGCTTCGCGCGCGGCATGGAGCAGGGCAAGAAGGTGCGCCAGGGCCAGGTGGTCGGCTACGTCGGCTCGACCGGGCTGTCGACCGGCGCACATTTGCACTACGAAATTCTGATCAACGGCCGCTTCGTCGACCCGATGAAAGTCAAGCTACCGCGCGGCCGCGTCCTGGAAGGCCAAACGCTCGCCGGCTTCGAGCAAGAGCGCGGCCGCCTCGAGGCCATGATCAACCGACCGCAGCCGTCGCGCTACGCGCAGGGCAGATGACGATCAGTAATCAGGCGATCAGAAGCGATTGATTACCGATTACTGACATCTGATTAGGCTGCCTCCGCGACCTTTCCGTTGAAGCTCAGCCCCTGCTTGGTCGCCGAGATCACGACCTTTTCGCCGTTCTTGATGCGTCCGGACAAGATCAGCTCGGCCAGCGGATCCTGCACCGACTTCTGGATCACGCGCTTGAGCGGGCGCGCGCCATAAGCCGGATCCCAACCCTTCTCGGCAAGCCAGTCCCGCGCCGACGGCTCGAGTACGATCGTGATCTTGCGATCCTCGAGGAGCTTCATCAGCCGCGCCATCTGGATATCGACGATCCGTGTCATGTCCGAGCGCTTGAGTCGATGGAACAGGATGATTTCGTCGACGCGGTTGAGGAACTCGGGCCGGAAGCTCGCCCGCACGACCGCCATGACCTGGTCGCGCACGGCTTCGGTGTCCTGGCCTTCCGGTTGATTCGCGAGAAATTCAGAACCGAGATTCGAAGTCATCACGATCAGCGTGTTTCGGAAGTCGACCGTATGCCCCTGCCCGTCGGTCAGGCGGCCGTCGTCGAGCACCTGCAAAAGCACGTTGAACACGTCCGGGTGCGCCTTCTCGATTTCATCGAACAGCACCACCTGATACGGACGCCGTCGCACGGCCTCGGTGAGCGCGCCGCCTTCCTCGTAGCCCACGTAGCCGGGCGGCGCGCCAATCAGTCGGGCCACCGCGTGCTTTTCCATGTATTCCGACATGTCGACGCGAATGAGCGCCGACTCGTCGTCGAACAGGAATTCCGCAAGCGCCTTGGTCAGCTCGGTTTTGCCGACGCCGGTCGGGCCTAAGAACATGAACGAGCCGATCGGCCGGTTCGGATCCTGCAGGCCGGCGCGCGCGCGGCGCACGGCGGTGGAGACCGCCTTGACCGCTTCCGGTTGGCCGACCACCCGTTTGCTGAGTTGCTCCTCCATGCGCAGGAGCTTCTCGCGCTCGCCTTCCAGCATCCGTTCGACCGGCACGCCGGTCCAGCGCGAGACCACCTGCGCCACGTGATCGGCGGTGACCGCTTCGTCGACCATGGCGCCTTTGCCTTCGGCGGCTTCGATGCTCTTGAGCCTCTTTTCGATTTCCGGAATCCGGCCGTAGGCCAGCTCACCGGCGCGCTGGTATTCACCCTTGCGCTGCGCATTGGCGAGCTCGATGCGCAGTTGATCGAGCTCGGTCTTGAGCTTTTGCGCCTGGGAGAGCTTCTCCTTCTCGGCCTTCCAACGCGCCGTGATATCGGCGGATCGCTTTTCCAGTGACGCGAGTTCCTTCTCCAGCCGTTTGAGCCGTTCCTTGGAACCGGGATCGCTTTCTTTCTTGAGCGCCTCCTGCTCTATTCTCAGCCTGACGATCTCGCGATCGAGGGAATCGAGTTCCTCCGGCTTGGAATCGACCTGCATCTTGAGCCGGGCTGCAGCCTCGTCAATGAGATCGATGGCCTTGTCCGGCAGGAAGCGGTCGGTGATATAGCGGTGCGACAGCGTGGCCGCGGCGACGATCGCGCCGTCGGTGATGCGCACGCCGTGGTGCTGCTCGTATCGATCCTTGAGCCCGCGCAGGATCGAGATGGTGTCTTCCACGCTCGGCTCGGAGATGTAGACGGGCTGGAAGCGCCGGGCGAGCGCCGCATCCTTCTCGACATGTTTCTTGTATTCGTCGAGGGTGGTCGCACCGATGCAGTGCAACTCGCCGCGCGCAAGCGCCGGCTTTAGCAGATTTGACGCGTCCATCGCGCCCTCGGCTTTGCCGGCGCCGACCAGGGTGTGCATTTCGTCGATGAAAAGGATGTAAGCGCCGGCCGAAGCTGTGACCTCCTGCAGCACCGCCTTGAGGCGCTCTTCGAATTCGCCACGGTATTTTGCGCCCGCGATCAACGCGCCCATATCGAGTGCGAGCAGCTTCTTGTCTTGCAGGCTCTCCGGGACATCCCCGTTGACAATGCGCTGAGCGAGGCCTTCGACGATGGCGGTCTTGCCCACGCCAGGATCGCCGATCAGCACCGGATTGTTCTTGGTGCGGCGCGACAGCACTTGGATGGTGCGGCGGATTTCCTCGTCCCGGCCGATCACCGGATCGAGCTTGCCATCGCGCGCGGCTTGGGTGTAATCGCGCGCGTATTTCTTGAGCGCGTCATAGGCGCTCTCGGCGGAGCTGGTATCGGCGGTGCGTCCCTGGCGCAATGCGTTAATGGCGGTGTTCAGGTTTTGCGCAGTGACCCCGGCCCGGGCCAGAATCTTTCCCGCCTCGCTCTCCTTTTCCAAGGCCAGGGCGAGCAGCAGCCGCTCGACCGTGACGTAGCTGTCCCGGGCTTTCTGCGCAATCTTCTCCGCCTGATCGAACACACGCGCCAAACTCGGCGCGAGATACACCTGTCCCGCGCCGCCGCCCGTGACCTTGGGAATTTTGGCGAGTGCCGCCTCGACGCCGGACAGCGCTTCGCGCGAGCGCCCACCCGACCGGTCGATCAGCCCGCTCGCCAATCCCTCGGGATCGTCGAGCAGGACCTTAAGCAGATGTTCGGGGGCGAATTGCTGGTGGCCTTCGCGCAAGGCCAGTGATTGGGCAGACTGAATGAAGCCGCGGGCGCGGTCGGTGTATTTTTCGAAGTCCATATCGTCTCCCTCAGCCCGGCCTCCCGCCTCGGCAGCGCAGGGAGGACAGCGTCAATGGGGTCAGGTGTTGCGGCGGACCCGGAAGGCGTCCACCTTGGCCATGTGGGAACTCGCGCCGAGAATGGGAAGGGGGAATTGCAACTCAACAGCAACATTCGACGATCTTGCGCGCCGGCGCCGAGCAGATCGGGAAACTCGGTGTGCGCCGGCCCGCTGATCCGCTCGGTAAAGCTCAAACCGGGCGCAGAAATAGCGACAATCAACGCGGACGATGGCCGGTAAAGTCCACGCTATCTACCGCTATCCCGTGAAGGGACTCAGTCCTGAACCGCTCGCGCGCACCCAGCTTGCGGTAGGCGCAACGCTACTGGCCGATCGCCTCTACGCGATCGAGAACTGGCCATCGGGTTTCGACCCTGCCGCGCCCCGCCATCAGCCCAAGCAGCGCTATCTCATGCTGATGCGCAACGAGCGGCTCGCCCGGTTGCGCACCCACTTCGACGATAAAAGCCACACGCTCGTCGTCGCGTCCGAAGGCCGAGAAGCCGCGCGCGGGGACTTGCGGACCGAGGAGGGCCGGGCCGCGGTCGAGCGGTTCTTTGCAGCCTTTTGCGCCAAGGAGCTGCGCGGGCCCCCGAAGGTGCTGCATGCTTCGGGTTTTAGCTTCTCCGACATTGCCCGTAAGGCGGTGTCGATCATCAATCTCGCGTCCGTAGCGGCGCTTGAAGACGCAATAGGCACAAGCGTCGATCCATTGCGGTTTCGCGCCAATGTCTACGTGGCGGGCTGGCCGGCTTGGCACGAATTCGATCTCATCGAACGCGAGATCGCATTTGCGGGCGGCGCGAGGATGAAGATTTTCAAACGGATCGTGCGCTGCGCGGCAACCAAACGTCGACCCGGAGACCGGCATTCGAGACTTGTCAATTCCGGACACGCTGATGCGACGCTTCGGGCATATGGAATGCGGCGTCTATGGAGAGGCCGTAAACGCCGGCGAAATCGCGGTCGGAGACGCCGTTGCCAGCTAGCTTTGCGCGCCCGCTGCCCCCCGTCGGCTGAGCAAAAACACCGCTTGTTCGCCGAGCAGATTCCAGGTCCACCACGGCGCGTTGAAGCGCAGCGCACGCCCCCAGGCATCGAGCGCCACCGCTTTTTCCATCTTGGCGCCCACGACAAAGCAGAGCTGCCGGAAGTCCTTGATCGTGCAGAAGTGAATGTTCGGCGATTCCCACCAGGCATACGGCAGATTATCGGTGCGTGGCATATGCCCCCCGAACATGATCTGCCTTCGTATCTTCCAGTGCCCGAAATTGGGAAACGACACGATCCCATGCCGGCCGATGCGCAGCATGTGTTCAAGCACGAGGCGCGGCTGCCGCGTCGCCTGCAAGGTCTGCGACAGGATCACGTAATCGAAAGCATCGTCCGGATAATCGGCTAGATCGGTATCTGCGTCGCCTTGGATCACCGCCAAACCCTTTGCGACGCACTCATTGACGCCTTCGCGGGAAAGCTCGATCCCGCGACCGTCGACGCCGCGCGTTTCCGCAAGCAAACGCAACAATTCGCCGTCGCCGCAGCCGACATCCAGCACGCGAGCACCGGGCGCGACCATGTCGGCCACCACGATCAAGTCGACGCGCGCACCGCCGGGGGCACGCGCTGCTTCCGCCATCGTGAGGTCGCGCTTGAGGCGGCTGAGCATGCTTATGATCCGGCCGACGCAATGCCGCGCGCCCTCGCGGCGCCTTCGAGAAACCCGCGCACGATCGAAAACAGCTCAGGCTCGTCGAGCAGGAATGCGTCATGGCCTTTGTCGGTTGTGATCTCGGCAAAGGAGACGCGGGCGCCTCCGGCATTGAGCGCGTGTACGATCGCGCGCGACTCGGGAGTGGGAAACAGCCAGTCCGAGGTGAAGGAAATGACGCAGAACCGGGTCGGCGTGTCCTTGAACGCGTTCGCGAGTACGCCGTCGTAATCGGCGGCAAGATCGAAGTAATCCATCGCGCGGGTTAGATAGAGATACGAATTGGCATCGAAGCGCTCGACGAAGCTGATGCCTTGATGCCGGAGATAACTCTCGACCTGGAAGTCGGCATCGAATGAAAACGTCGGATTGTCGCGGTCCTGAAAACGGCGGCCGAACTTGCGATGCAGCGCGGCATCGGACAGGTAGGTGATGTGCGCTCCCATGCGCGCGACCGCGAGTCCGCGCCGCGGATTGGTGCCTTCGGCGAAATAGCGCCCGTGCCGCCATTCTGGATCCGCCATCACCGCCTGGCGGCCGACCTCGTGGAAGGCGATGTTCTGCGCGGAATGGCGCGTCGAGGCGGCAATGGGAAGCGCCGAGAACACGCGGCGCGGATAGCTGGCGCACCATTGCAGCACCTGCATGCCGCCCATCGAGCCGCCGGCCATCGAGAACAGCGAAGCTATGCCGAGATGATCCAACAGCATGGCCTGCGCGCGCACCATGTCGCGAATGGTGATCACGGGAAAGTCGAGCCCCCAGGGCATGCCCGTCTTCGGATTGGTGGAGGCGGGCCCGGTTGAGCCCATGCAGGCGCCCACCACATTCGGACAAATGACGAAGTATCGATTTGTGTCGATCGGCTTGCCGGGCCCGACCATCGTCTCCCACCACCCCGGTTTCTGAGTCACGGGATGGACGTTGGCGACGTGCTGATCGCCGGTGAGAGCGTGACAGATCAGCACCGCATTGCTGCGTTCGGTGTTGAGTTTCCCGTATGTCTGATACGCGATCTGAAAGGGGGCGAGCTCGATGCCCGCGTCGAGCCGCAGCGGCTGGTCCATCCCAAAACGGACAACGAGCGAATGGGGATCATCCGCCTCGCGCGCGCGATCGGCGGGATCAAATGCGATACTGACATCGACCATAATATGACCCGAAGCGCGCGGCGCCGCCACGGCGGAAATGGCCCCGCCGCGAGCGGCTTTAGATAGGCCGCAGCCCGCCGGAGTCAATGTTTTCTTTGCTTTCGCGAGCCGCCGCACCTATCAATGCCGCGCGCTTGGCAGTCGCACACGCAAGAACCGCCATGACCAAAACGTCCCGTTCCGGCACAGCATCGCTTGCCGATTTAAGGCGCGAAATCGATCGCATCGACGAGGCGATGCATGCGCTGTTGATGGAGCGCGGCGAGATCATCGATCGCCTCATCGCCACTAAACATACGCAGGAGAGCGGCTCCGCCTTCCGTCCAGCGCGCGAGGCAGAGATGATGCGGCGCCTGGTCGACCGTCATACCGGCATCCTGCCGCTCGATACCGTCGAGAGCATTTGGCGGGTGATCATTTCCACCTTTACCTACGTGCAGGCGCCGTTCTCGGTCCACGCCGACCTCTCCGCCGGAGAAGCGGCCATGCGCGATTCCGCGCGCTTCCACTTCGGATTCACGGTTCCGTTCGTGCCGCACATGGGCGCGGCTGGCGTCGTTGCGGCGGTATCGGATTCGAAGGGAGATCTCGGACTGGTGCCGGCGTTTGCGGCGGCGGGGGCGGGCGCTTGGTGGAGCGCGCTCGAGTTCGATGCCGCCCCGAAGATCATCGCGCGCCTGCCCTTCGTTGATCGCGCCGATCATCCCGCGGCGACGCCTGTGTTTGTCGTCTCGCGCGCCGCGCCTGACGCCATGGTCAAGGAAATCGAGGTCTGGAGCGTGCGGGTCGCCGGCTGGAGCGGGACAGCGGCGCAGGCGATCGGCCCGCTGGCCGAAACGATTGCGGTGCCGGATCGGGCGTTCGATGGGGCGGCGTTGCTGATATCCGTGCCACAAGGCGAGGGGATCCGATTGGTGACGGACACGCTGGTCAAGGCGGGAACCTCGGTGCGCGGCGCCGCCCTCGTCGGAAGCCACGCAAGCCGCTATAGCGTCACACGCGAGAACAAAGCCTAACCGGAGCGTGCCGATGACCGTCGCCCAGCGTCCGCAACCGCGACCCGGCGTGCTCGCGATAGACCCCTACATACCGGGCGAGAGCGCGGCGCCCGGCGCCGCGCGCGTGTTCAAGCTATCCTCGAACGAGACGCCGCTCGGCCCAAGCCCACGCGCGATCGCGGCTTATCACGCGGCTGCCGAACACTTGGCCGACTATCCCGACGGCGCCGCGACCGCGCTGCGCGATGCAATCGGCCGCGCCTTCGGACTCGACCCCGACCGGATCGTTTGCGGCGCCGGTTCCGACGACCTCCTGCATCTCGTTGCCGCCGCCTATCTTCGCGACGGCGACGAGGCGATCCATACCACGCACGCATTTCTGATTTATCCGATCGCGATTCTTGGCTCAGGCGCCACCCCGGTGGTCGCGAAAGAAAAGAACCATACCGCGGACGTGGATGCGATGCTCGCGGCAGTGAGCGAGCGCACCAGGGTGGTGTTTCTCGCGAACCCGAACAATCCGACCGGCAGCTATGTGCCTTTCGACGAGGTGAAGCGGCTACATCGCGCACTCCCGCCGAACGTCCTGCTCGTGCTCGACGCCGCCTATGCCGAATACGTCCGGCGCAACGACTACGAGGCGGGAATCGAACTGGTCGCCACGTCGGAGAACGTCGTGATGTGCCGAACGTTCTCGAAAATCTATGGACTTGCGGCGCTGCGGCTCGGCTGGCTCCACGGGCCGGCGCATGTCGTCGACGCGCTCAATCGCATTCGCGGGCCGTTCAACGTCAATTCGGCGGCTATCGCGGCGGGCGTTGCGGCAATCAACGACACCGGGCATGTGGAGAGAGCGCGCGCCCACAACGAAAAATGGCTGGCATGGCTGACCGGCGAAATTCGCAAGCTCGGACTGGAGGTGACGCCGAGCATCGCCAATTTCGTTTTGATTCACTTTCCGCAAACCAAAGGCCGCACAGCGACCGAAGCAGACAAGTTCCTCACCCAGCGCGGGCTCATCCTGCGCCGCGTCCAGGCCTATAAGCTGCCAAACGCGCTGCGCATGACGGTGGGCGGCGAGGAGGCGAACCGGCTTGTGGTAGCGGCGCTGCGCGAATTCATGAGCCGGGAATGAGCAGCCAACCCACTTTCAATCGGCTGGCGCTCATTGGCATGGGCCTGATCGGCTCCTCGATCGCGCGCGCGGTGCGCGCGCAAAAAGCGGCGCGCTCGATCGTCGCGACGGCCCGCTCCGCCAGCACGCGCCGGCGCGTCGCCGAGCTTGGCCTCGCCGACCACGTGGTCGAAACCAACACCGCGGCGGTCGAAGGCGCCGATCTCGTCATTGTTGCCGTTCCGGTCGGGGCTTGCAGCGCGGTTGCCGCGCAGATCGGCCCCCATCTTGCCGCCGGCGCGGTGGTGTCGGACGTCGGCTCGGTGAAAGGCGCCGTCCTGCGCGGGATGGCGCCCCACATTCCGCCAGGCGTGCACTTCGTTCCCGCGCATCCGGTTGCCGGCACGGAAAACTCCGGGCCGGATTCGGGCTTTGCCGAACTGTTCGTCAACCGCTGGTGCATCCTCACACCGCCGCCGGGCACCGATCCGAAGGCGATCGACCGGCTCGCGTCGTTCTGGCGACTGCTCGGCGCCAATGTGGAAACGATGTCCGCCGACCACCACGACCTCGTGCTCGGGATCACCAGCCACCTGCCCCATCTGATCGCTTACACAATCGTCGGCACGGCCGACGAGCTCAGCCAAGTCACCCGCTCGGAAGTGCTGCAATTTTCCGCCGGCGGCTTTCGCGACTTCACGCGAATTGCGGCGTCCGACCCCACCATGTGGCGCGACGTCTTCCTCGCCAACAAGGATGCCGTGTTGGAAATGCTCGCCCGATTCAACGAGGACTTATCCAAGCTGACGGACGCGATCGAGCGAGGGGACGGGGATACCCTGTTCCAGCAGTTCAGCCGCACACGCACAATTCGTCGCGGCATCGTCGAGATCGGTCAGGATTCGCCGAGCCCCGATTTCGGACGCCCGCATCCCGCACTGCCCCATGCACCGCTGCCGCGGCCCTATGCGGCTGAGGACTAATGGCAGGCCGTTACATTTAATACGCGCCCCAGTAGGGCGGTACGCGATAGTAATTGTGGATCTCGACTTCGCGGCTGCGGTCGCCCCAGTCGAACTCCTGGTCCGCAGCAACGGCCGGCGCCTGCTTCAATTCCTCATCGGTCAGATCGAGACGATAGGCACCCAGCGTTCGGTCATAACTCAGGCGCGCCCACGGAATCGGGGCATGCTTTTGCCCCATACCTAAAAATCCTCCGAAACTGAGGACGGCGTAGGCCACGTTGCCGCTCAGCTTGTCGATCATCAGCCGCGCGATAGTGCCGATCTTCTCGCCGCCGGCGCGGCGAACCGGGGTGCCTTCGACGCGATCGCTGGCGATCAAGCTATGCGGTTGCCGGGTTGACGTTTCGGTCTGCATGGCTGCCTCCATTCGACGCCTGCGGGCGCGCTTTCCGACCGGAAATGCAGCCGCCCGCAAGGCGGGCTCAATCCAAATAGCGCTTTACAACGTTCTGGATGCCTGCGCGTTCCGGCGATCAGACGCGTTCCGGCGATCAGAAGAGAGGCGGTATCTGGCCGACCTGAAACGGGCCCAGGAAAACGGTGCCGTCTGCAAAGCGCACGGGAAACGCGACCGCTGGTTTGCCTTCGAGGACGGTGCGCTGGCCGAGCGCCGCGATCAGACCGGGAGCGGCACTCTGGCGCGCAATGCCTCCGAGTCCGGGGATCAATCGATCAAGCGCGCTCAGGGTCGACCCGATCTGCCCCTCCGACATGATGCGCTCAATATCGAAGAGCTTCAGGAGCTTTTCGATCCCGACCACGGTCACCTGAAGGTTGCCGTCGAGCCCGCCGCGTTCGCTGAGCTTCAACGTGCCAGCACCGACGGCGATCAAGTCCTCCTGCGCGACCCGCCCCTTGATGATATCGATCTGCCCGCCCTGGGCCTGCCATTCCTTGAACCGCAACGGCCAAGGTTTGGGCGAGAGATCGGTAGGCTTGTGGAGAATCGTTTCGATGTCGGCATTGATCGGCTTGGCAACCACAGCCTGGAGTTTGTCTATGACTAAATCTTTGTCGGCAATCGCGTCATCGAGGCGCAAGACCGCCTCAATCGATGCATGATCAGCACGGGACTCAGCGGCCCGCCGTGCATCCAGCTCCAGTCGTCGCGCCTTGAAAAAGGTATTGCCGGCGCTCGAATCACGGATGGTCAGGGCATCGAGCCCAAGCGAAACGCGGTCCAGCTGTGACGGCAGGCCGTATACCCGAGCCTCGCTACGACTCCACTGCGCGGTGTATTGCGATCGAGCGCCTGGCTCTGAAACCTCAAGGGGACCGGTAAGTTCGCCGTTGAGTACCTTGGGGTCATAAATCGTGACCGCCGCGCGTATCGACGGCAGCTTGAAATCCAGCGTCGGGGCGCCGGTCAGCTCAAACCTTGCGCCGGTGCAACGTAGCTCGAAGCGAAAAGGGTAACCGCCGATCGACTCAGAAGCGCAGTCTTGCCGACGCCGGGCCTGCTGTTCCTGCTGGCGCCACCTCGCGACTTCCGCTTTTGCACGCTCGGCGGCAGAGAACCACAGGCCAGTCCAACCAGCCGCCAGGATCACCGGGACACCAAACGAAAGTAACCAGACCCAACGGAGGCGACGCGGCGAGGTCTTGCGCCGAACGGAATAGGACATGCATCGTGCTCCCGTGCCGACCAGGTCTATGGTGCGGCCCTCGGCATTCCCAAGGCGCAGATTGCGGCGTTTCGAAGTCGCCTCAAATAACGGCTTGACCGCGCTCTCGCCGTCATCTTCACGAAAGGGGGACTCGGCGCCGCAACCCTCCGATCGAGCTCGCCCTCGTACGGTTCGATGCTTCGACATTGGACAATGGACCAGAACCTGACTGACATGCTCGAAGACCTCTGGGTGTTCGCCTATGGCTCGCTGATTTGGCGGCCCGATTTCTCGTTTGTGGAACGGCTGCCGGCGCGCCTCATAGGAGCGCATCGGGCGCTGTGCGTTTATTCCTTCGTTCATCGCGGCACACCGGAGCGGCCGGGACTGGTGCTCGGCCTCGACCGCGGCGGAACCTGCCGCGGGATCGCTTACCGCGTGAGCGCGGCAGCACGGACGAGCACGATCGCTTACCTGCGCGCCCGGGAACAAGTCACCTCGGTCTATCGGGAGAGCGTGCGGCCGATCTGGCTCAAGGGCGAGCCGGAGCGCCGCGTGCCGGCACTCTGCTATCTGGTGGATCGCGGGCATCCCCAATACGCCGGACGGCTTTCCCTCGAGCAACAGCTGCATCATGTGCGCCAGGGCCATGGCCAATCGGGCGCCAATCGGGATTACGTAACCGAAACGGTCGCGGCGTTGGAGGAACTCGGCTATCGGGAAACGGAGCTGCATCTGCTCGCGCAGCGCCTGTCTGGAATGCACGAGACGAGCACGGCCGCAGCGCGTGAGCGCTCGCGAAGCACGACGCAGGTCTCCTGACTGGAACGGTGCGCTCCATGCGCCTTTCAAGCGTCGGAGCCATCGTGCGATGTTTTCGCTAGAAGCTCCCGCCTGCCATCCGCAACAAGGCGCGTGGTTGCCGCTTCGATGTCATGCTGCAACTGCTCGAAGAAGTCGCGTTTTGCCAAGCCGGCCGAAATGGAATCCAGCACCTCAACGCGTATGGTGCCGGGATAGCGCCTGACCGAACGCCGCGGCCAGAACAGCCCGGAATTGAGCGCGATTGGTAAACAGGGAACGCCGAGCTCCGTATAGAGATGGACGACGCCATATTTGTAGCTCGGAGGGGCCTCCGGCGCCCGTCGCGTGCCTTCGGGGAAGATGATGATCTGCCGCCCGCGCGCCGCCTCGCGCCGCGCGCGCGCGTTCATGTCGGCGAGGGCCTGCGAACCTTTGCGTCGGTCCACGGCAATCATGCCGGCCTTCCAGGCATACCAACCGAACAACGGGATCCACATCAGCTCACGTTTCATGATGTACGCCGGATCGGGCAACACCACCAACAGCGCAAAAGTCTCCCACGACGACTGGTGTTTGGACGCAACAAGCAGCGGCCCGCGTGGAATTTTTTCCAGATTCCGGAATTCGACCTCTACGGCGCAGATCACGCGCAACAGCCAAAGATTGCTACGCGCCCAGAACCGGGCAACGCCGATAATCGCCCAGCGCGGCATCACGAGAGTTGGCAATGCTGCAATTACCTGCACGAGCAGGTTCAAGTAGAACAGCACGTTGAAAATGAGCGAGCGAGCGACCAGCACGAAGGAAACCTGTGGGGGCAGACGGCGTGGCTGGTGGAGCAATGCGGCGCTGAGCTTACAAACCAGTCACGTAACCGAGGCGGGACGAACTAGATCATCTCTCGCGGCCGCGGCGGGATTAAGACCATCCGGAGCCGGGCAAATATATATTTCGCGTATTCGGAAAACATGCGTCGTGCTGTCGCCGCTTCCGTCCACCACGGCTCGGCGCGCTGACGGTCTGTCACCACCGGGTATGGCATCAAAGCGACATCCGGAAGCTGATGTGCAATTTCCGCAAGTGCGCGCGGCATGTGATAATTCGACGTCACCACGATGAGCGAGCGGAAGCCACGGCTTTGTGCCCAGCGTCCAGTCTCGATGGCGTTTCCGAGCGTGTTGACGGACCAGTCAAAGTCCACGCAGCAACGCACCCACGGCGCGAATTCCGGATTGAGCCGGGAGATTTCCTTGGAATTCGTGGCCCGGTTCGCGCCACTGATGAGCAGTCGCTTGCCGCGCCCGGCAGCCAAAAGCTCGATTGCATCGACCACCCGGGAAGCCCCGCCCGCCAGCGCGACGATGCCATCGGCGCCGCCCCGCAACGGGACCTCCGCCTCTGGCACGCGCCCGATGAACCAGAGAAAACCGGCTCCCGCCAGCAGGACTATCGCGGTCAACAAGATGGCGGCCCAGCGGCCAATGCTGCGAAGCAATCGGTGCGCGGCGGAAGCTTTCACCGGATGCAACATCGCGGCGGCTTCGCTTTCCGATTCGCGTCGAACGGTCGGCATTGCCCATCCATTCCCCGGAAATCATAGCGCAAAATTGGGCACTTGGGTGGCGCGCCCTATCGCTACGCAGATCGATGGCAAACAATTTACGAATGTGAATCACTCGTGAATGCTTTCGATCGTGCGCGTCACGGTCCAGCGCGACGTCGCGGCAGTCACGAAGGCTATCAGCACGATCTCGCTCAGCACGGCGACGTAACCGCGCACGCCGATCGAAAAGCTGCCGAACAAAGCCGCCAACTGCTCGTCCCGCGACCACTCGAACAACCACCCGCCGGCGAGCCCGCCGAGCGCGAACAGCGCCAGACCGGCGCCGCCACCGATGAGCCCGCCTCGCAATCCCAATCGCAGAAAATGCCTCTCGAAATGGCCGGCAATGAATTTATCCTTGGCTCCGATCAGGTGCAGCACTTCGATCACGGGTCGATTTGCGGCGATTGCCGCATGAGTCGCGAACGTCGCCGACAGCACGGTGACAATGAACACGAGGACGAGGATGCCGATGCCGGACACGACGAGCGCGCCGGATATCGCGCGCATGCGATCGACAAAGCCGCGATGGTCGTCGAGGCTTGCCTCCGGCACCGCTTGCACCAATGCGTGACGCAATTGCGAGAGATCGGGCGCAGCACCTGGGGCAATGCGTGCCACGATGAGACGGGGTACCGGCAACTCGTCGAGTTTTATCCCGCTTCCCAGCCATGGTTCGAGCAAGCGCGCGGTTTCGTCCCTGGAATAAGCCCGCACCTCCGCCACGCCGAGCGTGTTGCGCGCGATCGCGGCGGCTTGGGCGATATCCGCCTCGATGTCGCGGCCGGCCGTCGGGCGGATCTGGATCGAGACCTCGCGCGCGACATCGGCCTGCCATTCGTTCGCCGCGGATCGAACCAACACGACGGCGCCCGTGGTGAGTGACGCCAGGAAGGTCATGATCGCGACGACCGCCACCAAGGCACGCCCCGATATCGTTGCTTGCGGCACGATCGGAGTCTCGAAACGCGGCAGTAACGCGGGCGCAGCCGGCGCATCGAAACCGTGTGCACCGTCATGCTCGGAGGCTGCATCAGTCGTAGACATCGTCACTCGTAAACATAGAGACGACCTTGGTGCAATACGAGGCGACGCGCGTCGAATTGGTCCATCAGCGCAATGTCGTGGGTGGCGATCACCACCGCGGTGCCGGATTTGTTCAACTCGACGAACAGGCGCAGCAGGCGTTGGGCCAAGCTCGGATCGACGTTACCCGTCGGTTCGTCGGCGAGCAGAAGCTGGGGTCGGGCGATGACTGCGCGGGCGATTGCCGCGCGCTGCTTCTCTCCGCCGGACAGCACGGGCGGCAGCGCCCGCATGCGCTCGCCAAGACCGACCCATCTTAAGAGTTCCACCACCTCGTGGCGGTAACTGTCCTCTGGGTGGCCGAGCACGCGCAACGGCAACGCCACGTTCTCAAATGTGGTGAGATGGTCGAGCAGCCGAAAATCCTGAAACACGATGCCCATGCGCCGGCGCAGCGTTGCCATTGCATCCTTGCTGAGAGTGGCAATGTCGTGCCCGAACAAGGTGATCAGGCCGCGGGTCGGCCGCAGCGAAAGAAACAGCAGGCGCAAGAGCGAGGTCTTGCCGGCGCCGGATGGACCGGTGAGGAACTGGAATGACCGTGAATCGATGCGGAATGTCAGATCGCGCAATACTTCCGGGCCGAGGCCGTAGCGCAACCCCACATGCTCGAATCGGACCACGTGCGCCTCCGATTCGGACAACGGCGCGCGGACGACGGCCGGAGCCCGTCGTCGGCTTTCGCGCGTCGTCCATCACTCGATTTTCAGAAGTCCCGCAACAGCCGTTCGATATATTCGAGCTCGAGCGACGGCCGGAAGCTTTCGCCGAAACGGCGGCGTAACTCCTCAAGAATGCGCCGTGCGCGTTGCACGTCGATCTCGCCCGGCACCTTCACCGTGGTGTCGTCACCGTAGTCGCGCCCGCGCAGGGGCCGTCCAAGCGGATCGGTGTCCTGCTGCGCCCGCGGCGGCCCGAGCCGGCCTGGCTGGCCGTTCGGTCCCGGGCCCATCATGCCTTGCTGCTGCATCGATTGCGCAAGGTTCTGGGCGCCGCGTCGCAACGCTTCGAGCGCGCGGCCCTGGGAATCGACCGCACCGTCGGGATTGCCTTCGCCGAGCTGACCTTCCGCTTCACCCATGGCTTCGCCGGCACGCCCGAGCTGATCCATTTCGCCCTGACCTTGGCCTTGCTGCCCCTGCTCCTGCCCGAAGCCGCGTTTGCGCAACTGCTCCATCAACTCCTTGAGCCGATTGCGCAGCGCCTGCTGGTTTTCGCGCAGCTCGCCCATCTGGTCGCCTTGCTGGCCTTGCTGGCCTTGCTGGCCTTGCTGGCCCTGTTGGCCGCGTTGGCTGCGCTGGCGCCGCTGATCCTGGCCCTGCTGGAACGTACGATCGCGCAGCTGCTGCTGCTTGCGAATCATATCGCCGAGCTCATCGAGCGCCGACATCATGTCGTCGTCGCCATCCATCTGCTGCCCGGGACGCGCCATCTGCAGGTTCTCCAGCATGGACTGCAGTTCCTCCAGCATGCGCCGAGCCGCGTCCTTGGCACCGGAGCGCGCCATTTGTTCCAGCCGATCGATCATGTTGCGCAGATCTTGCGGCCGCAGCTGGCGGGCATTGGGATCGAGCGGTCGCGTAAGTTGTTGCGGATTTCTGCGCATTTGCTCGGCAAGCGCTTGCAGGAATTTGTCGAGCGCCGCGCGCAATTGATCCGTGAGCCTCTTGAGTTCCTCGTCGCTGGCGCCGCGCTCAAGAGCCTGGCGCAATGCTTCCTCGGCCGAGCGCAGCGCCTGCTCGGCATCGGAGATGCTGCCATCCTCAAGGTGAACGGCCATGTCCCACATGCGCCCGACGACGTCGCGCAACTGGTCGTCGCTCTTGGCGCGCGCGAGTTGCCAGTAGATTGAGCGCAGCCCGAGATAAACGTTGGTCTCCATGTTGAAACGCTCGGGCGCCAAGGTCAGTGCGTCGAGCGCATTGAGCACGTTGGCTTGGGCATCGGCATCCAATGCCAAAATGCGCCTTTGCTCGATGAGGGCGCGCGCCATGGGTTTCGAGAACGGCCGCTCGGGCAGGCGGAATTCGAACGGAGCGCTTTGTCCCTGGTTGCCGGCCTCATCGCGCGCGATCAACGTCATCGTCACGTCGACGCCGGCCCAAGGATGCTCGGTCAAGTCCTTCGTTGTTTGGCCAACGCCGTTCCTGGTGCGCGCCTGGGGCAGCGCCAGCGGGAAATCCGGCGGCTGGTAAAGGGGATGTGCTGCGGGACTGTTCGGCGCTTCGGTCGCAAGCTTGAACGTCGCCTGGGCGCCGACGACCCCATAATCGTCTTCGAGCTTGTAGGCGAGCAGCAAGGCCCCACGCGCTTGGCCCTCCGGATCCTTGGCGAGCGCGATGGTGGGCGGCTTGTCCGGAATGGCGGTGAACTGCCAGCCGACATCGCCCGAAGCCGCGCCGTGCACGGTCGCGGCGCCCGCTTCGTTGATGACGAAGCGCCGCTCTTCTGTGGCGTTACCCCCGACAGTTTGCACCGTCGAGGCCGCTTCCGCGACGCCTCCGCTCGCGACCACATCGAGATGGATGCCGGTGGCGCGAATGGTCAGCGTGCTGCCTGCGGGCACCGCAACGGCCGCCGCCATCTGCGCCGGTTCGCCCGGCCGCAATCCCGGCAGGATGAGTGGCGGCCGGCCGGTGTAGGTGGGCGGGCTCACCCATGCGTCGATGCGGAAATTTGCCGGTACGATGACGCCCTGCCAATCGAAGGCCACGGCAATGCGCTTGATCCGCTCGCCGCCGGCCGCGACGAACGTTGCGACCACCAGCACCGCCACCAGAATGCGCAGCGCCATTGGATCGCGCAACGCGAGGCGCGGCATTGGCGTCCCTGCCTTGAGCGTCTTGGCTGCGCGCAGCGCGCGTTCAACGTGGGCGCGCCATAGCGCAACCGCGTATGAGTCTTTTGCGGGGGCGGCAATTTCGTCATCGATTGCCGTGGCCGGACGATGGGGCAAGCCGGAGTTACGATCGAGCCGCCGCAATCCGTCGGTCCGGGTCGGCAACCGCAGCATCAAAAATTGGGCGAAAGCGGCAGCGGCAAGCAGAAAAAAGGCACCGAGGCCGATCAGGCGCCCCATTGCGGGAAGCCATAGCCAAAGGCCGAGCCAGGACGCCGCCAGGAACAGGCCAATGACGGTGCCGAGCGAGGCGAGCGCCGGCCATAACCTTTCCCAGAGAATGGTCCAGCGCGCCCGATCCAGCGCGCGCGCGAGCATGTCACGGCCGGAACGTCCCTGCGGGGGAACTTGGGGCGGCGGTGCTGCGCCAGGGAACCGATCCGTCAAGTATAGCTCCAATCAAGAGAATCCCGACAATCACGCATCCTAACATGCAACGAGACGCGTGCCATCCGGCAAAACAAGGGCCGCACAGATCAAAACGACGGCACTGCCATATAGTTCAGCAGGCGTTCACAGCCAGGGCGGCATGCGATCGAGCGCGATCAGGTCTGCAATCTCCACTCGCGGCCGCACCAGCGCCCATTCGCGTTCCCGAACAAGCACTTCCGGCACCAAGGGGCGGCTGTTGTAGGTCCCGGCCTGGACCGCGCCATAGGCACCGGCGCTCATAACCGCGAGGAGATCGCCTTCTCGCGGCTCGACCATGCTGCGGTTGAGGGCAAGGAAATCGCCGGATTCGCAGACCGGGCCAACCACATCAGCGGCGATTCGCGGCGCCGCCTCCGGCTGCTCCCGCACCGGGCGGATCTCGTGGTGGGCCTGATAAAGCGTCGGGCGAATGAGATCGTTCATCCCGGCATCAACGATGACAAATGTCCTGGTCTCGCCACGCTTGAGGTAAAGCACCCGCGTCACCAGGACACCGGCATTGCCCACGATGAGCCGGCCCGGCTCCAAGATCAGCGTGCAGCCGAGGTCGCGCGTGGCGCGCTTGACCACGTCCGCATAGGCATCGGGCGCCGGCGGCGGCTCGTTGTCCTCGTGATAGGGAATGCCGAGCCCGCCGCCGACATCGATATGCCGAATGGTGTGGCCGTCCGCGCGCAAGGTCCGCACGAAATCCGAGAGCAACGCAAAGGCATCGCCGAATGGCTGGAGAGCGGTGATCTGGCTGCCGATATGCATGTCGACGCCGGTGACCTCGAGAGCCGGTAGCTTTGCGGCGCGGGCGTAGACCTCGCGCGCCCGGCTGATCGGAATCCCGAACTTGTCCTCGGCCCTGCCGGTCGCGATCTTGGCGTGGGTTTTCGCGTCGACGTCGGGATTGACGCGCACCGAGATACGCGCCGCGCGGCCTTTGCCCTTGGCGATCGATGACAACAGCTCGAGTTCAGCCTCCGATTCGACATTGACGCAGAGGATGCCTTCATCGACGGCAAGCGCGAGCTCGGCCGGTGTCTTGCCAATGCCGGAGAACATGATCTTGTTCGGCGCGATTCCGGCGAGCCGCGCGCGCCGAAGTTCGCCGCCGGAGACGACATCGGCACCGGCGCCAAGATCGGCAAGCGTCTTGATCACCGCCTGATTCGAGTTCGCCTTCATCGCGTAGCAGACGAGGGCCGGCACGTCGGCGAAGGCATCGGCGAAGACCTGGTAATGTCGCTGGAGCGTCGCACTCGAGTAGCAATAAAACGGGGTTCCGATCGCCTGCGCGAGGTCAGCGACATTGACCGCTTCGGCGTGCAACACGCCGTTGCGATAAGCAAAGGAATGCATGGGCCGTCCGGCTCAGTCGAGCAGCCAATCGAGCGGTGTGCGCCTTCGCTGCCCAGCCGCGGGGACGGGCGCGTTGCCCTCGGGCGCGACCACGGGTCCGTTCGGTCCAGGCTGTGCCACCGCGTTCTGATCGGCGACCGAGGTTGGCGGCGGATCGAGACCGCCCTTGCGCCCACAGCCCGCAACAGCAAACGCGCCAAACAGCGCGGCGAAAGCCGCAATCCGCAGGAATCGCAAGCCGACTGATGGCCTCACTCAGGGCACTCCTGATTTGCGCGGGACCATACCAGATCGGAGCGAAGTGGCGAGAGCGTGACGGGAAACGCTAAATTTTACCCTCGAGGTGCTATCGACGCACGGATCCCAGTGCTCTGAGCCACCTGTTCGCCTCGCGTCGCACGTTTTTCGGCGCGGTGCCGCCCTGGCTCACCCGGCTGTTGACCGAATTATCGACCGAGAGCACGGCAAAGACATCCTTCGTGATGCGCGGCTCGATTCCCTGCATGGCAGCGAGGGGAAGATCCTGCAGGGCAACGCCGCGCGCCGCCGCCTGGGCGACGATCCGAGCGGTCACATGGTGCGCGTGGCGGAACGGCATCTTAAGCCTGCGCACGAGCCAATCCGCGAGATCGGTCGCGGTGGAATAGCCCTCGCCCGCGGCTTGGCGCATCCGTGCCGCAGCGGGTCTCATGTCGCGCACCATCCCGGTCGTCGCGGCGATCGACAGCTGCAGCGCGCCGAAGGCGTCCATCGCGCCTTCCTTGTCCTCCTGCAGATCCTTCTGATAGGCGAGTGGGAGACCCTTCATCACGATCAGAAGCGATTCGAGCGCGCCGATGATGCGGCCGCTCTTGGCGCGCACGAGTTCGGCGGCATCCGGATTGCGCTTTTGCGGCATAATGGACGAACCGGTCGTGAAGCGATCGGAGAGGGTGACGAAGCCGATCAGCGGAGAGCACCAAAGCACGATCTCCTCGGCGAACCGGGAAAGGTGCACCGCCGTAATGCCGGCCGCCGAAAGCGCCTCCAGCACGAAGTCGCGATCCGCGACCGCGTCGAGCGAATTCGCCATCGGCCGCAGGAAGCCGAGCGCTTTGGCGGTCATCACGCGATCGATCGGGAACGCGGTGCCGGCAAGCGCTGCGGCGCCGAGCGGGGATTCGTTGGCGCGCCGGCGCGCGTCGGCAAATCGGGCGCGGTCGCGCGACGCCATTTCCACATAGGCGAGAAGATGGTGACCGAAGGTCACGGGCTGTGCCGGCTGCAAATGGGTAAACCCCGGCATCACGGTGGCCGCGTGCCGGAACGCCTTCTGCGCAAGCGCGCGCTGATACCCGGCAAGCGCCGCATCGATCGCGTCGATGGTGTCCCTGATCCAAAGCCGGAAATCCGTTGCCACCTGATCGTTACGCGAACGCGCGGTATGCAAGCGCCCGGCTGCCGGTCCGATCAGCTCGGCGAGCCGGCTTTCCACGTTCATATGAATGTCCTCGAGCGCCCGCTTGAATTTGAACTTTCCGGCCTCGATCTCTGACAGGATCGTGTCTAGACCGTGAGCGATCCGGCGGGCATCTTGCGCGCTTATGATGCGCCGTTTCGCAAGCATGGCCGCGTGGGCCTTGCTGGCGGCCACGTCCTGACGAAACAGCTGTTGGTCGAACCCGATGGAGGTATTGATTTCGGCCATGATTGCATCGGGGTCGCTGGCAAAGCGTCCGCCCCACATCTTGTTGCTCATGGCACGCTCGCGTGTGACACGGCCGAATCGACCAGGTTTCTGTCGCCCATGAATGATGCGCCCCACCGATCGCTGTTCGCTCTGCCCCGGCGCCGGTTCGTCGCATTGGTGGCCGTGCTGGTCGCGGGCGCAGCTGTTGCCGGGGCGGTATACGGGATCGGCACCGTCAAGCGCAACGCGGGCGACATCGCCTGCCGCCCGGCGCTCGAGGTCGCCCGAGCGCTCGCGCCGCTCGCCCGCGGCGAAGTCGCCGCTTTCGTGGTGGCCGAGCGCACGTTGCGCGTGCCCCAACTTGCGTTTCGTGACGCGAGCGGCAAGGAGCGGCATCTTGCCGATTGGCAGGGGCGCACGGTGTTGCTCAACCTGTGGGCCACCTGGTGCGTGCCTTGCCGCAAAGAAATGCCGGCACTCGACGCACTCGAGCAGAAGCTGGGAGGGCCCTCCTTCGCGGTGGTGGCCGTCAATATCGATACCCGTGATCCCGAGAAACCGCGCGCCTGGCTCAAAGAGATCGGGATCAATCGATTGGGATATTACGCCGACCCCACTGCCAGAGTGTTTCAGGACTTAAAGACGGTCGGCCGCGCGCCGGGCATGCCAACCACGCTCCTCCTCGATCCGAGCGGCTGCGAGATCGGCGCCATGGCGGGCCCCGCCGAATGGGCCAGCGAAGATGCCGTGAAGCTCATCTCCGCCGCGCTGGCGCGTCAATCCTGACCTCGCTCCCTTGACGCTTGCGGCGCTGGCGCGATACTATTTAACCGACTTGTTAACCGTAGAGCGACGTTCGCGGGATTTGCGAACCTTCGCTGCCCAACGGATGCTTGCGCCCAGCAACAGGAGTCGACGATGAAACTCCATGGATTTCCGCCCTCGCCCAACACTGGAAGGTACGCGCCGTCGCTGCTCATCTCGGAATTCCGCTCGAATTCGAATTGGTGGATCTGACCAAGCCGCGCACGCCGGACTATCTCGCCCTCAATCCGACGGGACGCAGCCCCACCTTGGTCGACGGCGATTTCGTCCTGTGGGAGTCAAACGCGATCATGCAGTATCTTGCGAGCCGCGCGCCCAACGCGCTTTGGCCCGACGATGCTCGGGGGCGCGCCGACATCACACGTTGGCAGAGCTGGCAGCTCATGCATTGGAGCAAAGAGGCTTGCCAGCCGCTGACGTTCCAGCGGCTGGTGAAGAAAATTCTCAACCTGGGGCCGCCCGATGAGGCAGAGCTCGCGAAGGGCACCGAAGCCTTCAACCGCGAAGCGCGCATGCTCGACGCGCATCTGTCGAAGCGTTCCTATTTGGTCGGCGACAAGCTCACGCTTGCCGATTTTGCTGTCGCGGCGCCGCTCTTCTACAGCAAGGAGGCGGAGATGCCCGTCACGCCCTACGCGCACTTGCGCGACTGGTTCGCTCGAGTTTCCGCGTTGCCGGCGTGGCGCGATACCGCGCCGGCCCGCCCCGCCGCCGCTGCGTAACGGCAGGCGGGGACGACTGACTCCGCCGGACAGGACCTCTGTTCCGGCCTCCGTCGTCCATGCCGCGATGTTTGCTTAGCGCGTCGGTACCGGCTTTTCGCCGCGATAATCGTAGAAGCCGCGTTGCGTCTTGCGGCCCAACCAGCCGGCTTCGACATACTTCACCAGCAGCGGGCACGGCCGATATTTGGAGTCCGCCAAGCCCTCGTGCAGCACCTGCATGACCGATAGGCAGGTGTCGAGACCGATGAAGTCGGCAAGCTCGAGCGGTCCCATCGGATGGTGGGCGCCGAGTCGCATGGCGGTATCGATTGCCTCGACATTGCCGACGCCTTCATAGAGCGTGTAGATCGCCTCGTTGATCATCGGCAGCAAGATGCGGTTGACAATGAAGGCGGGGAAATCCTCCGCGACCGCGATCGTCTTACCGAGCTTTGCCACGAACTGTTTTGTGGTGTCGAAGGTGGGATCGTCGGTTGCGATGCCGCGTATGAGCTCGACCAGCTCCATCAGCGGGACCGGGTTCATGAAATGAATGCCGATGAACCGCTCCGGCCGGTCGGTCGCCGAAGCGAGCCGCGTGATCGAGATCGAGGAAGTGTTGCTGCCGATGATGGTCTCCGGCCTGAGCACCGGGCACACGCTGGCAAAAATGCTGCGCTTCACCTCCTCCTTCTCAGTCGCCGCCTCGATGATGAGGTCGCAGTCCTCGAACGCGTCATACTTCTCGGCCGGCGTGATGCGTTTGAGCGCAGCCTGGCGTTCCTCCTCGGTGATGCGCTTGCGGCTCACCTGACGCGCCATGTTGCCGTTGATCGTGGCAATGCCCGCCTTGATCCGATCGGCAGAGAGGTCATTGAGCTTGATTTCGAATCCGGCGAGCGCGCTGACGTGTGCAATGCCGCTGCCCATCTGCCCGGCACCGATCACGCCGATTCTGCGGATAGGAAAGGCCATGTTTTCGGGACGGGCCCGCGGCCGATCTTTAACCTCGATCATGTTCGTTCGCCTGTTTTACGCCGATCCGGATCGAGCCACCACGGTCGCATAGTCGCACGTTTCGTGTTGCTCAACGGTTAAGTTTGTCCAGTTCAGCCGCCAGCTCCGGCAGCGCCTGATAGAGATCCGCGACCAGCCCGTAATCGGCGACCTGAAAGATCGGCGCCTCTTCATCCTTGTTGATCGCCACAATCACCTTTGAATCCTTCATGCCGGCGAGATGCTGGATCGCGCCGGAAATCCCGACTGCGATGTACAGCTCCGGCGCCACGACCTTGCCGGTCTGACCGACCTGCCAGTCGTTGGGCGCGTATCCGGCGTCCACCGCGGCGCGGGACGCACCGACGGCCGCGCCGAGCTTGTCCGCCACCGGCAGGATATATTTGGTGAAGTTCTCGGAGCTTTGCAGCGCGCGCCCACCAGAAATGATGATCTTGGCCGAGGTCAGCTCCGGGCGCTCCAATTTCGACAATTCCTCGCCGACAAATTGGGAAACGCCGGGATCGGCGGCCGCTGCAACCTCCTCGATCGGCGCCGAGCCGCCGCCTTGCGCCGCCGCCTGGAACGACGAGGTGCGCACCGTGATCACCTTGATCTTGTCCTTGGAGCGCACGATTTGCACGGCGTTGCCGGCATAGATGAGCCGCTCGAAGGTGTCCGGCGCGATCACCTTGACGATATCGGAAACCTGCATGACGTCGAGTAGCGCCGCAACGCGGGGCATGATGTTCTTGCCCGTGGTGGTCGCGGGCGCCACGATCGCGTCGTAGGCTGGCGCAAGCGACACCGCAAGCGCGGCGACCGGCTCGGCCAGCATGTGCTCATAGGCGGCGGCGTCCGCGAGCAGGATCTTGCTCACACCCTCGAGCTTGGCGGCGGCATAGGCAATGGCGCGCGCACCTTTGCCCGCGACCAGCACATGCACCGGCTGGCCGATTTCCTTGGCCGCAGTGAGCGCCTTGTTGGTGGCATCCTTGAGCGTTTTATTGTCGTGTTCGGCGAGAAGGAGCGTGGTCATGTCAGCCGCCTAGTACTGTAAGCGGTGAGATTCGCTGCTCCGCCGGCCGCGGATGACCCGGTCGCGGCGCAATCATCAAAGCAATCCCATTTCGTTCTTGAGCTTGTCGACGAGCTCTCCGACCGTCTTGACCTTCACGCCCGCCTTGCGTCCCGCGGGTTCCGTGGTCTTGAGTACGTCGAGGCGCGGCGAGATATCGATGCCGTAGCTATCGGCGATTTTCTCGTCGATCGGTTTTTTCTTCGCCTTCATGATATTCGGCAAGCTTGCATAGCGCGGCTCGTTGAGACGCAGGTCGGTGGTCACGATCGCTGGAGACTTCAGCTTCACCGTCTGCAGCCCGCCATCCACTTCTCGTGTGACCGAGACGGTGTCGCCCTCGATCACCAGTTTCGAGGCGAACGTCCCTTGCGGCCAGCCCGTGAGCGCGGCCAGCATTTGACCGGTCTGGTTGCAATCGTCGTCGATGGCTTGTTTGCCCATGATGACCAATCCGGGCTGCTCCTGGTCGACGATCGCTTTGAGAATTTTGGCCACTGCAAGCGGCTCGAGCGGCTTGTCGGTTTTCACCAGGATGCCGCGATCGGCGCCCATGGCAAGACCGGTGCGGATCGTTTCCGCCGCCTGCGGCGGACCGATCGAGACGCAAACGATCTCGCTGGCTTGACCCTTCTCCTTGAGCCGGAGCGCCTCCTCGACCGCGATCTCGTCGAACGGATTCATGGACATTTTGACGTTCGCCAATTCGACACCGCTGCCGTCGCTCTTGACGCGAATCTTGACGTTGTAGTCGACGACCCGTTTGACGGGCACCAGAATTTTCATGGAGCGCGCTCTCGTGCCGGAAATCTCGCTCGTCCCGCAACGGGCAAAGGCGCGGCAAACTAATGGCCGGTGCCTTGCCGAGTCAACGGAGGCTGTCGGGATGCGGCGCGCGGCGCGCCGGCGGCGGCCCGATCCGCACCACCGTGTCGGGAATCGGCCGCATGCACTCGAACAGCTTCACCTGCGGCGGCTTCATGAGGGGAAACAGCATTGCGCCCGCCAGCATGCCGCCGAAATGGCACCAATAGGCAACCTCGCTCTTCGAGGCCGCGCCCAAATTCCACAACTGCGTGACGACAAACAGACCGATCACCCAATAGGCGCTGATGCGTAGCGGAATGATGCCGATCAGCACGGTGACCTTGGCGCAAGGACGCAGCATTACGTAGGCGATCACAATGCCGGCAATGGCGCCGGATGCGCCGATCAGCTCGGTATCCGAGCGCACGTCGTAGGCGACGAAGACCAGCCCGCCCGCGGCTCCGCAAAGCAGATAAAACGCAAGATAGAAGAACCGACCGAGCGCCCGCTCGATATCGTCACCGAACACCCATAGGAAGATCATGTTGCCGAGCAGGTGGCCGATGTCGGCGTGGAAAAATTGATAACTGATCAAGGTCCCAAAGGCGGCAATCCATCCGCCCAGGCCAGGGTCGCCGGCGAAAGCGGCAGGCCGCAAACCGAAGGTGTCGATCATTCGGTCGAGGCCGACCTGGCTTGCTCCCGTCTCGTAAAAGTACACGCCCAGATTTGCCACGATGAGACACCAGGTGACAACCGGCTTCACCGGTTGGGTGAAGGGATTGTCGTCGTAGAGCGGCACGACCATGGCTGATCTCGCGGTTCACCGGTTTTGGCCCGGCTGCCACAGCACGTCACGCGCACCCTTGTCATTGGCGTGTCTGGCCGCAACGAACAGAAAGTCGGACAGCCGATTGACGTACTTAACCACGGCCGGCGTCACCTCTTCGCCGGGCCTGTCACGCAGCTCCACGATGAGCCGCTCGGCGCGGCGGCAGACGGTGCGGGCAAGATGCAGATAAGCGGCGGCGGGACTGCCGCCGGGGAGGACGAAGGATCGCAGCGGCGCCAGATCGGCATTGAGCTGGTCGATCTGCCGCTCGAGCCACTCCACCTGCGCGTCGGTGACGGTGAGGCGCGCGCCGCCAGGCCCCTTGCCGCCATGCGGCATGCACAGATCGGCCCCCACGTCGAACAGATCGTTTTGAATGTGCCCCAGCATGGGATCGAGCAGGGCGTCGCCGGCGGTGGCGAGCCGCGCGAGCCCGATCGCTGCATTCGCCTCGTCCAGCGTCCCGTAGGCAGCGATACGAAGATCGTATTTCTTGCGGCGCTCGCCGGTTCCCAACGCGGTCGTTCCGTCGTCGCCGGTGCGCGTGTAGATTCGATTAAGCACCACCATCGCGTCGCTTATCCTCGTATCGCCCAAATCGTGATCATGATCACGATGATCGCAATGAATTGCAGCAGCACGCGCAGGCGCATCAATCTTTGCGAAGTGTGGGGCGACCCCCCACGCATCATATTGGCAAGGCCGAGCAACAGCACAACCGCGACCGCAATGATCGCAATCGGCACAAGCACATAGGTGAGGAATTCGCTCATCGACAACTTTTTATCATTCCCGAGATGGTGACACCATCGCCCGATTTTGATGATCGCCGCGCACCGGCGCATTCAGCGACCACCGCTTGACCGCGCGCCCCCGCGGAGCCTACAGCACCTCGGCGCAACCTTGTGACCGGTTACGCTGCTTCACACGATGCGGAATTCCCAGGGAACTATTCGATGATCGTCGATTTCCAGCATCACTTCACGCCGCGCGAGCTGATGCCGAAGGACCTCGGCCGGCGCAAGCTCGTCTCCTATGACGAAAACGGCGCACCGAGCTTCATTTTGCACTGGATGCTGTTCGATCTCGACGAACACATCCGCATGATGGACGAGGCGGGTATCGATGCCGCTTTGCTCACCAGCGCAGCCGGCATGTGCGCCGATCTCGACAAGTCGCGGCTGTGCAATGACACCGCCAAGAGGGCGGAGCGCGACTATCCCGGCCGCTTTATCGGGGCGGCGCATGCCAATCCGCTCGGCGGAGCCGACGCCATGCGCGAGCTCGCCCGCTGCAAGCACGAATTGGGGTTTTCCGGCGTAGTGATCACGTCGGAAAGCAATGATCTTTATTTGGACGCGCCCGAGTTCGAGCCATTTTGGACCGAATGCGCGAGGCTCGGCATGTTCGTTTTCGTGCATCCGGCGCTCAAGCTCAATCAAACCAGGCAGTTCGACGGCTACGACACCGCGCGTTCGGTCGGCCGCGAATTTTCCCTGGTCATGGCAAGCATCCGGCTGGTCAATTCCGGCGTGTTCGACCGGCATCTCAATCTCACGATTCATATGTCGCATCTCGGCGGCGGATTATCCGCACTGCTCGGCCGCATCCGCTCGTACCAGGACAAGGAATTCTGGGGGACCGTCGGCAACCCCCGCCACGGACGCACGCCGCAGAAGGAGTTCGATCATTACCTGCGCAATAATTTCGTCTTCGATACCGCGGGATTTTGCGGCGCGATCGGCGCCGTGAAAGGCGCGTTGATCGAGATTCCGGCCTCGCGCATCGTCTTTGCCACGGACTACCCCCAGGAGATCAGGGAGCGCAGCGCGGTGCGCGATTTCGTCAAGGAGCTGCGAGCGCTCGGCAAGGATGGGGAGGCGATTCTCTCCGGCAATGTCGGCAAGCTGCTGAAGGAGCCCGCGCCAGCTGCCTAGAGCATGATCCCGAAAGTGGGTACCGGTTTTCGGAAAAGACATGCTCCCACAATAAGCTAGTGTCCCGATTCCGAAGTTCGCAAACCCTTGCGGCACCCTCTGATGCGAACTTCGGAATCAAAGGGACACTAGCAACGTTATGATCCTAGTGCCGCCTTTGAACCCGAAGTTCGCACATATCGTGCCGCAAGTGCGTTTGCGAACTTCGGGTTCGCGGCACTAGAGCGGGATGACGATTCGAAGAAAAGTCATCCCGCTCTAGGGTCAGCCGGCAAGATGCTTCTCGATCTCGCGCACCGGAAGCTTGACGAGATCCTTGTCGATCTCGGCGCGCAGTGCGGCGCGCAGATTATGGGAGTAGGCGTGGCGCAGCACGCCCAGCGCACGCGGCGGTGCCACGACGATGAGCGATTTGGCTCGGCGGGCATTCACCGCGGCATCGAGATGCCCGGCAAGACTTTGCAAGAACCGATGCTCGGCCTGCTTGTGCCAATCGGTCTGCTCCATGGCGCTGCGCCGGGCATCCACCGAGTTGATCGCGCGCCCGGGCGCGTCGGTGCCTTGTTCGCTCGTCTTCGGATCTTCCTGCTCGTAAACTTCTCTCGTTTTCAGGTTCAGGAACTTTGAGTCGCCCACATTTTCCAGCACCAGCGCTTTCGCGCCATCGCAAACGACGACCCACTCGCCTTGCTCGATCTTCACTTTTGGCATGAGGAACCTGCCTATCCACGCATCCAACGCCGAACTCC
>Ga0306922_10000572_pt1 | contig 31138 bp, 23 predicted proteins | sample sta12Cox44000082_FD_203758 | JGI IMG/M metagenome (GOLD analysis project Ga0306922, IMG submission 203758) | Lab enrichment of tropical soil microbial communities from Luquillo Experimental Forest, Puerto Rico - statoxic.12C.oxic.44.000.082 (v2)... | ecosystem: Environmental > Terrestrial >... | reverse complement strand
AGTCGGCAAAATCGACTCCAGTCACCGTGCCATCAAATGTAAAGCCCCCATTCGGGTTGGCGTAGTTGCGTTCGTTCACCTGCAGGTAACGGAATTCGCCGCCAAACTTCCAGGTATGCTTGCCCATGGACTTGGAAAACACGTCAGAAACTGTGTAGGTTGTGTTCGGCTGGAAGGTATTCAATGTGGGTACGCCTATATTGATCCCCAGCTGGTTAAAGTTGGTTTGCGGCACATACTCCGGATATCCGGGAGTCGTAGAGGGGATAATGCCGAGAGTACCCGGGCCGGTTACGAAACCCAGCGAGGAAAGGCTGGCAAAACTGCCGGCTGGATTATCACTGTGAAGGACATTGCGAAACACGGTAGCGCGCGCCTCGTTGACTGCCGTCGCCCCGATGGTCTTGGTATTGCTGACCACAAATTGCTGCACCCGCTGAGGCGTAGTCGAAGGAAAGCCCTGCACACTGGCGGACGGGAGGGCGCGCCCAACGTCGGAGCTGTCAAAATGGTAGTAGAAGGACCAGTTACCCGTTTTTTTGTTGATGAAGTCCACTCGCTCGCCGATCTTGTTGTCCGAAACGCTGTCCTTCCCGCTGTTATCGCAGTAGTTTGTCGTGATGCAACCGCCAGGAGTCGGCGCGGGAATGAAGGGCAGGATGTTCAACGCCGGAGCTGCCCAAGCTGCCTGCGGAATCACGCCGCCCGGGAAAACGCATTGGGACGTATTCGCACACCCGACGAAACTGTACGGCTCATTTAGCGTTACCGTCTGACCGGTGGCCGACGCTAGACGGGACGTTAACACCTGTGCCCAGTAACCTCCGTCAACCGTACCGGTCAAGGTTGCCGGATCAAAGTTGCCTTGCCGCTGATCGTCCGTCGGCACGTTTGCAGAGGCTTCGGCGCCTCTTACCTCTCTCGTGCCCTGGTAATCGGAGAACCAGAACAGTTTGTTCTTCCAGAATGGTCCCCCGGCAGCATAGCCAAATTGATTGCGTCGTAGCTCTGACTTCCCAGAAAAGAAGTAATTCTTTGCGTCAAATTTGTCGTTGCGCAGGAACTCGAAAGCGTCGCCATGAAAGCTGTTGGTGCCGGACTTGGTGATGGCATTCATGATCGCGCCACTGAATTTCCCGTATTCGGCGTCAAAACTGTTGGTTATGAGGCGAAATTCCTCGATGGAATCAAGGTTGGGAACCAATCCGGCGCCCAGGTTACGGCCCTCGCTGACGTCCCCGCCATTTACCAGGAAAGCGTTGGCCGTTTCGCGCTGGCCATTGACCGAGATATTGCCCGCATTCGTCAGCCCTCCCGCCACCGGGCGATCCTGCTGGATGGTTTCCGCTGTGGCGGGCGCAACGCCCGCCTGCAGGCCAAGCAGGTCGAGATAGCTGCGTCCGTTCAACGGCAGCGCCAACATCTTTTTGGAGTCAATCACATCGCCGAGCTGCGTGTTTTCGGTCTGCACCTGCACCGCATTTGCTTCGATTTCGACCGTATCTGTTACCGACCCGACATCCAAAGTGACGTCGAAGGTCAGCTTGTCGTTGACTTGCACTACAATGTCGCTTTCGACGAATGGACGAAAGCCCTTGGCGTTCACCGTGAGCTTGTAGGTCCCGGCGGGCAAGGCCAGGATGCGGAACGAACCATCCGACGCCGACTCCGTTTCCTGCTTAAGATTCGTCGCGACGTTGGTCGCAACAACCTGTGCTCCGGCCACGGCCCCGCCAGAACGGTCATGAACCACGCCCAGGATCGAGCCGGTCACGTCGGCCCGTACCCCACTGACACTTGCCAGCATTATTAAAACGATTAAAACCAATACAAACTTGCGATTCCTCATAGGTCACCCCAGTTGCCGCGTAGCATAGGGGAAAAACCTTCGTGGCGCAAGAAGTAACGATTTTGATGTTACTTGCGGTCACAAGACCTGCCTCGGGCTCCCAGAAAACGGCAGGTGGCGGTGCCTTCTTGCTCAGAGAGCTATGGGGCTCGTCGCCGGCGCAGTGCAGACGCAGGAATCGCGTAGATCGCGCCCGCACCGAGGACCGCGAGAACCGCCACCAGTCTCCAGGCGAAGTCGTAGCTGTGCCGCAGGTCGAAGAGCCTGCCCACCAGCCACGGCCCCGCCCACTGTCCAAGCGAATAGCCCATGATGATCAGGGCGAGAATTTTTCCCAGAGCAGCGGTTCCAAAATTTTCCGAGACAACCAGCGGGATCAGCATGTAATCCGCCCCCATGGAAAAGCCAAACACCAGCGCAAACGTCCAAACGGCCGGCGTGGATTGCGGATAGGCCAGCAAGAATACCGACGCACCGATGAGAAAATAGAAAATAGCCATGATGTACGACTTGCGGAAGTGGTCGGCCATGTGTCCGACGATCACCCGCCCTCCCAGGCTGGCGGTCAGCAGAATGCTCATGGTTCGCGACGCCGCGGTCGCGGAATATCCGGAATCCTTCAGAAACAAAATAAAATGCTGGATGACCGCACCGATGGCTCCGATGGCCAGCGCGGACCCGAGCAGGATCAGCCAAAACGGCACCGCGCGAACTGCTTGCGCCACGCCCAAGGCTTCGGCGCCGGGAACAGGTGCTTGGCCCGCCCGCGGCGCTTCTCCGAAGTGTTCCGGTGTAATTCCCCGGTCTGCGGGTTTCGATCGCGTAATCCAGAGGCCGGTCGGAACGAGCACCAGCAGGATCGTCACTCCGATCAGCTCCAGGGCATGCCGCCAGCCAAGGCTCCGCGCCAGATAGTTCACAAGCAGCGGCGCGACCACTCCGCCGAGGCCCAGTCCAAGGTACGCGTATCCCATCGCCTGCCCGCGCCGCCGCTCGAACCATCGCGCGATTAGGACCTGGTTCGCAATCGGGCCGGCGAACACGTAGCCAACCACCTCAACAATGCAAAGCAGTTCGAATTGCCAGAACCGGCTCATCATGCTCATCAGAATGAGCGAAGCCGAGACCAGCCCCACGCCAACCAAGATGACCGTGCGCGCGCCGATGCGGTCGATCAGCGCGCCGGCCAGAATGCCAAACGGCAAGCCAGCAAACAAAAAGCCCAACAGAAATCCTTGCGTCAGCTGAGCTCTGGTGAATTGAAGGGATTCGACGAAGTACGGGTAGAAGACAGGAAAGCCGTAGAAAAGAATACCGACGACAAAAAAAAGATTCAGGAAAGCCGCGAGTACGATCCACCAGCCGTAATAGGCGCCACTTGCGGGATGGACGGGCTCGACCGGGATACCGGTTTCTACGGTGGCGCGCGGGTTGGTCACAAGCTGCGAAGCTTAACCCGAGTCGCGCCAGGATTTCATCCAAATTCTGGACCGATTATGGCCCCTAACAGATGGGGTTTGCCGGGGAAAGCATTCGGTCCGCGGTACATGCGCGTAAGCGGCCTGGCCACCGTGAATCCACTGTAGTGCAGGATTTCACCCGCCAGGCGATTGGACTTCATGGCGTCCACCAGAACGGTTTCACGCGATGAGCGGCGCAAGAACTCGGCGAGCAATCCTCGTGCCGTCTCGCCATCACCTGTCATCCATGGCCCCAGATGGTCCGCAAACAGGCCGCGCCGGCCGAATGCATAGCCTTCTAGCTGGGTGCCCTTCGCTGCGGCCAGAGTGAATTCCGGTGCGCGGTCATGGAGCGAGCCGAGCAGCGGGCTTCGGTCGGCCCCAAAAAGATCGCAATCGAGCTTGAAGATCTCGGGCAGCTCGTCGGCGGGAAGGTTGCTGTCGCATGTCGCGAGCTCCCGCCGGGCGGTTCTTTTCAGAATCCAGCGCTCAACTTCGTATTCCCGCACGAACCCCATCTTTTCATAGAGCGGCTTGCCAAGCGGCGTAGCGTCCAGCTTGAGCGTCGGAATGCCACTCTCATCCAGATATTGAACGGCTCGCGCTAGAAGCTGGGTGCCGATTCCGCGATTCCTGTACTCGGGATCCACCAACACCATGCTGATCCAGGCGAAGCGGTCTTGATAGCAAAATGTCGCCGCCGTCCCAACCACTTTCCCGCCGTCTTCCATGACAAAACAGCCCAGGGCGCTGCCGTCGAGGAATCGGTTCCAGTCGACTTCGGTCTGATTCCAGCCGGCGACAGTGTTCAAGCGCACTCCACCCGGAATATCTTTCTTGGTCATTTCGCGAAGTCGCATGAAGATTCCTGGAAGCCTGCAGCATACCCGAATCCAAGCGACGGCCCATGCGCATTTTGAGTACAATCCCTCAAGCCATGCAGGATTTCGCAAGGTACAACCGAAACTAGAATGCAGACGGGACTCCATTCAATTCGCGACGAAGCCCATCTGGAAGAGCTCTTGAGCGAACCGACCGAAGGGTTGGTCCGCGCTATGCGCTCTCTCGACGGGGATATTGTGGTGTTAGGCGTCGCCGGAAAAATGGGCCCGACGCTCGCACGCATGACCAAGAGGGCGTCTGACGCCGCCGGCGTGAAGCGCCGTGTGATCGGAGCCTCGCGTTTTTCGTCTCCTGCACTGGAGCGTCGCCTGGCTGACTGGGGTGTCGAGACCGTTCGCTCCGACCTCCTCGATCGCCACGCTCTCGCCGATCTTCCCGACGCCAGAAACGTCGTCTACATGGCCGGCATGAAATTCGGCTCGACCGGCCAGGAGTGGCGTACCTGGGCCATGAACACATTCCTGCCCGGCCGGGTTGCCGAGCGCTATCGCACCAGCCGGATCGCTGTTTTTTCTACCGGCAACGTGTACGGACTCTCTCCCCTGGCCAGCGGCGGCTCGCGCGAGGAGGACGATCTGAACCCGGCCGGGGAGTACGCCATGAGTTGCCTCGGCCGGGAACGAATCTTCGAGCACTTCAGCCGTGCCAATGATACGAAGATGACGATTCTGCGGTTGAACTACGCCAGCGAGCTTCGCTATGGCGTTCTACTCGACATTGCGCAGAAGGTGTATTCCGGCCGGCCGGTTTCGCTTACGATGGGCTATCTGAACACCATCTGGCAAAGAGACGCTTCGGCGGTGAGCCTCGAATCACTCGCGCACGCTACGGCTCCTCCCAACGTCTTGAATATTACCGGTCCCGAAATCTTGAGCGTGCGCCAATTGGCCGAGGAGTTCGCAACGCGGTTGCACAAGCCGGTCACCTTCGAGGGTATTGAATCCGGTGACGCTTTGCTCAGCAATGCCAGCAAAGCCTTCGTGCTATTCGGCAAACCTCCGGTTGGCATCGGTCAGATGCTCGATTGGATCGCCGACTGGGTGGTCCGGGACGGAACCACTCTGGCCAAACCGACTCACTTTGAAGAACGCGCTGGTCGCTTTTGAAACCAATTCGAGGCCCATGCCGCAAACCATCGCCCCGCTCATCCGCCAGACGATAGAAAAGGGAACGGTAATCCCGGCCCATCCGCTGGCCCTCACTTCCGAGCGCCGCCTGGACGAGCGGAGGCAAAGAGCGCTTACCCGCTATTACGTGGCCGCTGGCGCCGGCGGCCTCGCCGTCGGGGTCCACACGACGCAGTTTGCGATTCGTCGACCGCAAATCGGGCTGTTCGAACCGGTCTTGCGGCTGGCTGCGGAGGAAATGGACAACGCCGACCTCCAACGTGCGGCTCCGCTCGCGCGCATTGGTGGCGTTTGCGGCGAAACGCGTCAAGCTGTTGCGGAAGCGACCTTGCTGCGCGATCTCAAATACCACGCGGGCCTGCTGAGCTTGGGCGCCGTCGCCAAATGGGATGATGAACAACTTCTTGTCCACTGCAGAGCGGTGGCGGAAATTCTTCCGCTGGTCGGCTTCTACCTACAGCCTGCGGTCGGTGGCCGCTTGCTCCCTTATTCCTTCTGGCGGCGGTTCGCCCAGATCGAAAACGTGGTTGCCGTCAAGATTGCGCCATTCAACCGCTACCAGACGCTGGACGTTGTTCGGGCCGTCGCCGAATCGGGCCGGGACATCGCGCTGTATACCGGCAACGACGACAACATTGTGCTCGATCTGCTTACCCCTTTTTCCTTTCACCCCGGGATGCCACAGCAGCGGCGGCGCATCGTCGGGGGACTTTTGGGCCATTGGGCCGTGTGGACAAAGCGCGCAGTCGAACTTCTCTCGGAATGCCAGTCCCTCGCAGCTGAAGACCGCCCGATTCCGCCGCGCATGCTGGAAAAGTCCGCGCAAATCACCGATTCTAACGCCGCGTTCTTCGACGCTGCGAATCAGTTTGCCGGCTGCATCGCCGGCCTTCACGAGGTCCTGCGCCGGCAAGGGCTCCTGGCAGGAATCTGGTGTCTCGATCCGCAGGAGATGCTCAGTCCGGGCCAGAGCGAGGACATCGACCGCGTCTACCTGGCATACCCTGAACTAAACGACGACGAATTTGTGCGCGCGCGACGCGAGATCTGGTTGCGACCTTGACCGTCGTAAAATCGATTTTCAAGCTTGCTTAGATTTTCAGGAACAGTTTTCGCCGATACATCCACAGCAGAATCAGCCAGTACAGAAACAGAATGGTGGCCCCTTCAAGCAGTGGCTCGAGGCCCCGTCCGGCAAATTGAAAAAAGGTGGAGCCCAAATGGATCGCGAGGCTGCTGGCAAGGAATCCTTCGAGAAAATGCGCAATGCAGTAGGCCGCGATCGAATTCATGCCCACCACAATCAGCGGGAAGGCCCACTTCCTGTGGCCCTTCACGTTCATGATCCAAGCGAACGCCAGAAGAAACAGGAAGCAGATCCCGCCGCTGAATATTGTCCACGACGGCGTCCAGATGCGTTTCACGACCGGGCAGATGTGCAGGTAGTGCAGTGCAAGTCCGGTCGCGATGCCGGCTGCGCCCGCCAGCAGGAGTCGTTTCACCGGAGTTTTTTGCGATTCCCGCATCCACGCTCCGGCGATTAGTCCCAGCATCATTGTTCCCAGCGTGGGAATGAAACTGAGCGTTAGATATCCGCCGTCGTTGTATTCAAATCGGCTCTCGCGCGGAAACAAGTTCAGAAACCACTGGTCGAACCTGTTTCCAAAATTGAAGTTCTTGTTCCAGTGCGCGGCAAACCCCGTGAAGTTGTGCTGGGCGTTCCATTCCTCGGAGACCCCGACCGTCGGCCAATCGAAATTCGCAGGCGCGGCCGGGTACAACGCCCACAACGCCCAATAGCCCAGCAAGATCGCGGCTAGCGCCGTCCACACCCATTTCATTCGTCCTGGCCGGGCGAAATAGAAAGCGATGAGAAACAACAGCGTATATCCGAAACCGATCTGCGAAAGAGTGTCTTCGAAGGTGAAGTACGTCATGCGACGATCCATGGAGCGCAGGAACACGCCCAGCGCGATCAATGTCAAGGAACGCCACAGCGCATGCCCCAACAGTTCAGAAAATTGCGCTCCCTTCGCCATTCGGCTGGCCAGCGAATAGGGAAGGGCCGCGCCGACCAGGAAGGAAAATCCCGGTTGAATGGTGTCGTGAAGCGAACAGCCAAACCACTCCACGTGCGTCTGGTTGAATGCCAGAACCTTCCAGAAGAAGCTGCCTGGGTAAGCCGCCGCCACTCGCGCCAACTGCAGCACCTCGGCCATCATCAGCAGCATCACGAAACCGCGATAGGCGTCCAGTGCCAGGTTGCGCCCAGTTTCCGGCTCCGGCGCAGTTCCGGCCGACGTTCGTATCGCCGATTTCGCGCCGATTTCTGCTTCTATTGTCGTCGCCATAGCGATCTCCCCGGCAAACCTGCGTCAACAATACACGCAAATCGCCCCCGTGCCGCAAGCTGGACCTAAATTTCCGCGGCGCCGCGAATTAATCGGCCATTTATCTCCGGTTGGCTACCTTCGGTCAGCCGGCGACCTGGCCGGCCGGAGGAATGTTCATGAGCAAGCGAATTGCATCTCTGGCGGCAATCTGCTTTTTAACCATATCTCTAGCGGCCGCGGCTGCACTTTCCTCGACGCCGCGAAGAGCGCCAAAAAGCGCGAACGCCGGCGGGTACCGCGTAGCGAAAACCATCCCGATCGGCGGCGACGGCGGATGGGACTATGCCACCACCGATCCGGTGGCACGGCGAGTCTACATTTCGCACGACACGCACGTGGTTGTGCTCGACGCCGATACGCAGGCGAAAATCGGCGACGTGCCCGGCACGCAGCGGATTCACGGCATCGCGATCGCGGCCGAGTTTGGCCGCGGTTATATCAGCAATGGCGCGACCAACAACATCACGGTCTTCGACTTGAAGTCCTTGAAGACGCTCGGATTAGTCTCCGCCGGCACCAATCCTGACGCGATCGTTTACGATGCCGCGAGCAAACGCGTATTCGCCATGAACGGCCGCAGCGGAGACATCACCGCGATCAACGCGGCCGACGGCAAAGTAGCGGGCACGGTGGCGATCGGCGGCAAACTGGAATTCGCGGCGGCGGATACCAAGGGCACGCTCTTTGTCAACGTGGAGGATCGGTCGGAGCTGGTCAGCGTGGACGCGGCAAAACTGACGGTGCTGCACCGCTGGCCGCTCGCGCCTTGCACCGAGCCTTCCGGCTTGGCGATGGACACGGAGGCGCGAAGGCTGTTTGTGGCCTGCGACAACCGCATGATGGCGGTGGTGAACGCCGATACCGGGAAGATCGTTGCCACCTTGCCCACCGGAGCGGGGACCGACGCCAGCGCCTTCGATCCGGAAACCAAGCTTGCCTTTGCATCGAATGGCGAAGGCACATTGACTGTCGTACATGAAGATTCGGCCGACCAATTCTCGGTCGTAGCAAACGTACCGACCAAAAAAAGCGCCCGGACCATGGCGCTGGACCTGAAGACGCACAATATTTTCCTTCCGGCCGCGGATTTCGATGCTCCCGCGCAGGGCGAGAGGCGCGGCAAAATGAAGCCTGACTCATTCGTCGTGCTGATGGTTACGCCTTAGTCAGAAGCGCAGCCCGCAGAGCTCACTAGATCGAACTTTCCTTGCTATACTCTCTGACGCGATCGCGGCGCCAAAGCGCGGCGACACCAACCGATGACGGCGCACGAATCGTCTTCAGCCAAACGCGCTCTCAAGCCACAGCGTGGTCCGCACGCTCCCCAATTCATGGTGATCGAGGGCCCGCTGCGCGTGGGGAAGTCCACACTGGCGCGGATCCTGGCCGAGCGTCTGCACGCCCGACGCGTTTACGATTGCGAAGACAATCCGTTTTTGGGCGAGTTCTACAAGGAGGCGCCCGGCGCGGCGTTGCGCGCGCAGATGCATTTCCTTTTCGAGCGGCAGAAGCGTCTGCGCGAAGCGCTTGCGGCGGAATCGCCGGCTCCGCTGCTGTCCGACTTCTTGATGGAGAAGGACCGCATCTTCGCGAACCTCAACCTGGATGACCAGGAACTGAAGCTTTACGAGCGTTACTACGGAGAGCTGACGGCCGGATTGCCCGCGCCCGATCTGGTGATCTATCTGCAGGCCAAACCGGAAGTGCTACGCGCGCGCATAGCAAAAAAGGCCGCCAAGGACGAAAACCAGATTTCAGAAGAGTACGTGGAAGAGGTCTCGCGGGCCTACGAACATTTCTTTTTCCGCTACGAGGCTTCCGATCTGCTGGTGATTGATACCTCGGAAATTGATTTTGTGGCGCGCAACGAGGACTTGCAGCAGTTGTTGCGCCGACTGCAGGAACCGGTGAAAGGCACGCAGTACTTCCTCCCCCTCGGCGAAAGCACCTAGCGGTTTGCTGCCGCAGTTTTCCTAAGCCGGGCGCGCCCCGTCTCTCTTGAGTTCAGTCAACAATCCCATGGCACCTCGTCAGCGCGGCGCAGCCCAGGCTAGGCCGTCGGGATTTTTGCCCGTGGGAAGCTCGGCGACGACCTCGAGCTTCTGTAGGTCGATAGCGACGACTTTGTCTTTGGCGCTGACGGCGACATAAGCGCGGGAGCCGTCGGGCAGGACGAGGATTCCTGCAGAGCCCCCGCCCAGGTTGAACTTCTTGATTTCCTTGTGAGTCGCGACGTCGATGACCACAAGATTGGGAGCGTCAGACGAGCCGGGCTGGTTACCGCCGAGACCAGAAACGAGAACGCGCTTGCCGTCGGGCGTGAATTTCAGGCGATTGGCACGCTGCACGGAAATCGGAAAAGTGAGGCGCGGTTTTTTCGTGGCCACATCAATGACGGTGACGGTTCCATCTTGCGCATTGGCAGCCCACAGCTCGGTACGGTTGATGCCGACGTCGAAACCCTCCGAGCCGCGGCCGCTGGGTACGGTCGTGATCAGGGAATCCTTGCGCGCAGAGCCTTGCGGCTGGGGCGGCGCAGCTGCGCCCGGAGGCGGACCGGGAGCGGGAACGACGACCTCCTCGATAATACTGATGGTTCCGGAATTGACGTTGGAGGCAAAAATGCGGTTTTGCGTTTCGTCGGCCAGGACCATGTGGGTGCGATCCTGTCCGGTACCAAGGATCCAGTCTATGGAGTTAGTGGCGGGATCATAGCGGCCGACAATCTTGTTGGTCTCGGCCGTGAAATAGAGTTTGTCGCCTGCGTAGTGCAGGCCGTGCGGGGAGTGGAGCGCGCCCAGCTGAACGGGGGCCAGAGGCTTTCGTGCCGCCACATCGACAACGGAGATGGTGTTGAGGTTGCTGTCGAGGCCGCCGTAGTTCGAGATGTAAGCGAGTTGGCCGTTGGAGGAAACGACGATTTCGTGCGGGTCCGGGCCTGCAGGCACCCGGCCGACAATTTTGAAAGTGGCGGGATCCACGATGGCCAGAGCGTTGTCCGATTTTTCAAGAACCAGCAGAGCGGGAGAGGGAGACTGCGCGAAGAGCGATGGTGCGAGGGCCAGGAACAGAACCGGGAGCGGAAGCAGACAACCAAGAGGCCCATCGGTCTGGCGGAAGGTCATCTGGGATTTCATGTCGTATCCTTTTGTGGGCGGCCTTCGAGAGAGCGGATTCCTCGCGCTATTCGGAATGACAAGCTCAATCGCGTCTGAACGACATTCACGCAGCGGGAAGGCGTCCAGCATACTGAACGCGGCTGAGACTCGGCAAGGCGGTAGATTCACGGAGCGGGTGGAACGAGAAATCGGTGCGCCGCATCGAACAGGGTCTATGAAAAAGCGCACAGGGAGTTGGGGCAAGGCGCCGTGGACGGTGGACTTCCGGGCCAAGGCTCGGGAACTGCCCGGGGCGGTGGACGTAGCGATTGTAGGAGGCGGATTCACGGGCCTTTCGGCCGCGGCCACTCTGAAGCGATTGGCTCCGGCGAAATCGGTGCTGCTGCTCGAGGCGCAGCGAGTTGGAAACGGCGCCAGCGGACGCACAGGCGGAATGGCGCTGGCGGAAACCGCGGCAGGAAACCTTAGAGGGCTCGGCGATGTCTTGCAGGGATACCGGGAAACTCTGCGGGAGCTTGAGATCGAAGCGGATCTGACGCTGCCGGGAGTGTGGGAGCTCGCGCGGGGAACGCGAACGATGGACGGCAAAAAGGTGCGCGCGATGCGGCGTTCTCCCGTCAACTGGAATGACTCCGGAAAATTGCGGGCGGTGCGCAAAGTGCCGGGCGGGTCTGTGGATCCCGGAAAGGTGGTGGCGGGATTGGCGCGGGCCGCGGAGCGGGCCGGAGCACACATCGCCGAGCTGGCAGAGGTTACGGGCGTCGAATTTGGCCAACCGTTGAAATTGCGGATCCTCCGGCGCCGAGGCCGTGCCCGAAAACGGAAGACTGTCTTTGCAAAGCGCGTGTTGATTGCGACCAATGCGGGGTCGGTCGATTTGGCAGGCGGCCTCCTCGCCGGCCAGCAGCCGGCCGAGCCGAAATTGACTTTTGCGCTGGCAACGGAGCGATTGAGCAGGAAGCAGTCGAAGGCGATCGGACTCAACTCGGGGCGGCCGTTTTACACCGTGGACCTGCCATACCTGTGGGGCAAAACAACGCCGGATAGACGGCTGGTTGTGGGGAGCGGGCTGGTTCCTGGCTGGGGAGAATCGCTGCGGACGGAGTCACGCGACAACAAGGCGGCGGAGTTCGACGAAGGAAAGCTGTGGAAGGGCCTTGAAAACGTGGATGTCCGGAGAGGAGCGGCGGCTGAACGTCTCGAGAGTTTGCAAAGGAGAGTACGGGCCCTGCATCCGGCCTTGGGAAAAATCCGTGTGACGCACCGCTGGTGCGGGCCGATCCTGCTCACACCCGGATTCGTGCCGGTATTTCGCAGACATCCGAAAAGCGCTCGCATCATTGTGACAGGCGGATATTCGGGACACGGCGTAGCTTTGAGCGTTTATCTCGGAAAGTGGGCCGCCGAGCACCTGGCCGGCAAACGGAAGCTCCCGAAGTGGAAAACTGCATAGCCGGCAATCGGCGGCCTACCACAAAACGGTGCTGATCGAGAGTGCCGGTGCCGTCATCTGAAGAGTATGGCCCCTGTGCAGCAAACTTATCGGAGCATCGGACCGGTTGCTGTTCAAACACTTGGGCAACGATTCCGCCATCCGGCGTGAGAAATGACATGACACGCAAGCCTTGCGCCCTGCCCGTGGTTTGCACGCGAATTGCGCCCGGACGCACGAACTTGCTGAAGTGCGCAAGGTTGTAGTAGGTGCCGGTATAGGTGATTTCGTGCGTGGTTTTGTTGATGATCACGACCGGATGCTGGATGTTCGGGTCGGGATTGCCATGAACCGGCGATAGCGCCCACGGGCCGCCGGTTTCGTCGAGGATGGCGTTCCAGTAGAGCCACGCGGACGCGCCCGCCTCCAGATCACCGAAAATAACGTCGCCCCACCGGTCGCCGTCGGCGAATTCCCTGATCGGCAGCTGCTTTGCTTGGGGTAGCCGGCCTCGTAGGCATAGCAGAGTTCGTCCATCCAGAATTGAAGGTCCGGGTACTTCGCCTTGAGTTCCGCGATTTGGTCAAAGTGCGCGAAGTCGTATCCGTGGTAAGCGACCGCGGAAACAAACTCGCGAACGGCGGGATCATCCAGAATCACGGGATAGCGCCTGAATGCGACCAGACGCTCCGGCGCTTCGCTGATCATCATCTTGGTCGATAAGCCCGACCGCCGGAGAGCGGGCCCTACAAAATCACGCAGAAGGATGCGAATCTCGGGATATGTTATTTTTGTGTAGACCTGTTCGGGTTCGTTGAAGACGCTCAAATAGTCGATTTCGATTCCGCGCTTTCGGTATTCCTCGAGATACTTCACAAAATAGGCTGCGAGCACCGCGTAGTATTTGGGCGGGATATCCTGGTGTTTCCTCACGTCGTACAGCATCCAGTCCGGCGGGTAGTCCATCGGAGCCTGCAACAGGAACTTGCCGTACTTTCGCGCGCGCAGGATGTAGGTGCCCACGCCCGTAGGAGCGAAGTCGCGCGCGACTGAGAAATGCTTCAGCTCGACGTTCGGGTGTGTCGTCATAGGTGAACCAGGGCCCGGCGGACTGGAAGTCTGTGCCGGCGAGCGGCGTCTTCATTGCGGTGAAGCCGGCGGCATCTAGCAGGCATTCGCTTCCTCGTCAGGAGATATCAAGCGCTCGGTTCGAGCAACTGCCGCGCGTACTTGGGCCCTTTTCCCGCGTCTTCGTGTTTCACGTAGCAATATACGTCAACGCCTTGCTTATTCCAGCCGTCAAAACGCTTGCGCCACGCGGCGAGCTCCTTCGCCGAGTACTCCTCGCGCCGCAGGCGCACGTAAGCGAAGCCTGCCGTAACCACATCGGGCGGCGCGGTTTCGTCCGTCTCGGCAAGGCACAGCGCGGTGTCAAACTTGCGCAGCAGTTGGTAAGTCTCTTCCGTGTACCATGACGCGTGCCGCACTTCGAATGCAAAGCGAAAGGCGGTCGGCCGCAGCGCAAGGAATTCTCTAAGCAATGCGGAATCGAACTTGAAATTCGGCGGCAGCTGCACCAGGATCGGGCCCAGACGGTTGCCTTCCTGCAGAACGCTGGCGACCTCGAGAAAGCGCTTCAGCGTGCTTTCACAATTGCGCAGCCGGGCTACGTGCGTGATTTTTTGATTGGCCTTCAGCGCGAACTGAAAGCTCTCGGGCACATTGCTTGCCCATCCTTCGAGCGTGCTTTCCTTCGGCATTTGGTAGAAAGAATAGTTGATCTCTACTGTCAGTAGCTGCGAGGCATAGAACTTCAGCATTTCCTTGTCGGGGAGCTTCTCGGGATAAAACGTTCCTTTCCACGGTTTGTAGGCGTAACCCGAAGTTCCGACATACAGTTTTCCCGTCTCCGCCATATTCCTTCGTGCTCCTTTATTTCTTGGCCTTCCCGCCGTCGGCGACGCTGGCGCTGAGCTCGTCCATCACGTCCTCGAGCTTCAAGCGGTTGCTCCAAAAGTCGGTCCACAGGTCGCCTTTTTCTTCTACGCGCGCCGGCATGGTCTTGATGTTGAACTTCTCGGCGACCAGATTCGGCTTCAACTCGCGCGCGGAAACCGGCGCGGAAACCGGCGCTCGGGGAAAGGCCCGCACCACGTAAGGAGCGGCCAGCGGCTTTCCCGTGGCGTTCTGGTGAACGTCGATCAGGACCCGGCCTTTCGGACGTTTCGCCACCATGCGCTCGTGCGTGACCAGATTGGGGTGCTCGGCTGAGACCATTCGCGCAACGACTTCGGCAAAAGTTCGCAGCTGCGCGTAGCTGTACACCGGCTCCACCGGGATGTAGAGATGAAAACCCGTCGCTCCGGAGGTTTTGAGGAAAGGCGCAACGCCGATGTCCTCCAATTTCCGGTGCAAGGCACGCGCAATGGTCAGCACGACGGAAAAGTCCGTTTCATCTGAGGGGTCAAGATCGAAGAAAAAGTAATCGGGATGCTCGATGCTGTCGATGCGGCTGCTCCACGGATTGTGATCGATGCAGCCGAGACTGGTCAGAAAAAGCAGGGAGGCCAGATCGTTTGCTACCACGTAGTGAATGTCCTGGCCCTTCTCCTCGGAGCCGATGGCAACCGTCTCGAGCCAGTCCGGAATCCCTTCGCGCACGTCTTTCTGAAAAAACGACTGCCCTTTGATTCCGTCCGGATAGCGCCGCAGCACCAGCGCGCGGTTTCTCAGAAAGGGAAGAATGCAGTCGGCCATGCGGTAGTAGTAAGCCAGCAGGTCGCGTTTGGTGTATCCGGACTCCGGCCAGTACACCTTGTTCAGGTTCGACCAGCGCATGCGCTTGCCATCGATTTCCACCACCGCGCTTTCAGCCGTGCCTTTGAAAAGTTCATTCTCAATGCGCGCTTTTTCGGTCAGGACCTTGCCGACGACCTCCGGTGCGCTGACGACATTCGGACTCGGAGCGGGCAAAGGAGGAGCCCCCGCCTTCGCGGCCTGCACTTCGCTTTTCCAAGTCAGATCCTGCGGTCGCGCGTCGTTGCGCAAGCCCAGGAACACCGGATGGCGCAGCCGCCGGTCCGGCGTCCATTCGGAATACTTCACTCGCGCCACCAGCTCCGGCTTGACCCAATGTTCGGGCTCGTTGGCGTCGGGAACCTTCTCGAACGTGCAAAGAGGGACTGCGCGCTCCTTCAGCGTCCGTCCAATCGACTCTTGTGTATTCCCGTCAAAGCCCGATCCAACATGCCCGATAAATCTCAGCTTTTCGCCTTCGTACAAACCCAGCAGCAGCGCGCCAAAACGGAGCCCCGGACTGCGCGGCTCGGTCCAGCCTCCTATCACCGCATCGATGGTCGTCGTCTGCTTGATTTTCACCCACGAATTACTGCGCCCTTCGCCGTACAGGCTGTCCGAGCGCTTGCCGATGATTCCTTCCAGGCCATTCGCGCCGGCGAGCTCGTAGAGCTCCTTGCCTTGCGCGATCTGGTGATCCGAAAAGCGGACGTGATTCCCGGCATGCAGCAAAATCCGCAGGAATTCCTTTCGCTGCAGCAACGGGACGTGCCGAAGATCGTAGCCGTCGAGGTACAGCAGATCGAACAAGTAGTACGTCACGGGCACCTGCGCCACCAGCGTCGGCGCCGGCGCGCGCACGTGCATGCGCTGTTGCAAACGGGCAAATCCGCTGTGGCCCTTTTCATCGAGCGCCACAATTTCGCCGTCGAGAATTGCTTCCCGGGCGCTCACGATCTTCGGCAGTTCCACCAGTTCGGGATATTGCTTTGTCACGTCAATGCCATTGCGCGATATGAGCTTCAGCGCTCCATCTTCGAGCCGAGCGAGCGTTCGCACCCCGTCCCACTTGATCTCAAACAGCCAGCTGGGATCGGAAAAGGGCCGCTCGACGGTGCTGGCCAGCATGAAACCGACTTTGCCCGGCATCGCAGACTTGCGCGCTCCGTCTAGCTCCTGCGGGCCGAGCGGACCGGGCTCGCGGTGGGGCGGCACTTCTTCAGCAATTTCCTCGATGGTTCGTCCGGTCAGCGCCGAACCGTCGTGGGCCTCAATGTCCCAAGCGGGATCCACCTCGGCGTCTTTGTGCTTGATCATCAGCCATTCGTTTTTCTTTTCGCCGTGCTTCAGTTTCACCAGCACGAAGCTTCCGCGCAGTTTCTCGCCGTTCAGGTGAAATTTGATTTCTCCGCGCTCGATCTGCGTCAGCGCATCGGCGTCGCCGATCGGGCTGAAGGTGCCCCGGTCCCACACCATCACCGTGCCCGCGCCGTAGTTCCCCTCCGGAATCTTTCCTTCGAAGCCCGCGTAGTCCAACGGATGATCCTCGGTAGCCACGGCCAGCCGCTTGTCCTCGGGATTGAGCGAAGGCCCTTTCGGCACCGCCCACGATTTCAGCACGCCATCCACGGCCAGCCGGAAGTCGTAGTGCAGGCGGGTCGCCGAATGCTTCTGCACGACGAACGTGTCGCCATGTTCCCGCGACACGGGCTTGGCGCGGACCGAAGCCTTCCATCGCGCGTCCTCTTCACCGGACGTCTGCGCCGCGCCCAGTATTTTCCGTCTGGGCGGCTTGGCCTTTCTTTCGCCAGCCGCCACCCCCGGTTGATCGCCCGACGGCTCCGGCGTCCGGTCAAACTTCCTTTTTCGCCGGTATTCTTCGAGCTTCGCCATGGGCGCATTCTACCTTACCCGTACGGGCGCCCCGCACGAGGTAGTTCTGGTACTCGCCGGTTCGTTTTGCTTCACGTTTGGTTACTTTGCAAGCCAATTTTCTTGCTTCCCCGCCGGTTGCTTACTACCCTTTTAATTCCGGGACAATTTGCGCGATTTCGAACAAGGAGCGGCTTCATGGCTTCGACAGTGTGGAAGGGCCACCTTACTTTCGGACTCATTTCGATTCCGATTCGCCTCTTTTCCGCCGCGCGCGGCGAGCGCATCAGTTTTAACCAGCTCCATTCGGTTTGCCACTCGCGCGTGAAGCAGCCGCTGTTTTGCCCGACCTGCAACCGCATGGTCGAGCGCAGCGAGATCGTAAAGGGCTACGAATACGAGAAAGACCAATACGTTCTCTTCAGCGAAGAGGAACTCGACAAGATCGAACCGGTCTCGGCGCACACCATGGAGATTCTTGAATTTGTCCGAGCCGACGAGGTGGACCCGCTCTACCTCGACGCTTCCTACTATGTAAATCCCGAAGAGGCCGGCCTCAAGGCCTATCAGCTTTTGATGAAGGCCATGACCGACTCCGGCTACGCCGCCATAGCCAAGCTCACCATGCACCAGCGCGAGCACATCGTCATCATACGTCCCGGCAGCAAGGGTCTGACGCTGCACACGATGTACTACACGAACGAAGTGCGCGCGGCCGAGGCCTTGCCGACTGGAAAGGTTGAATTGAAGGACGCGGAAAAGAAGCTGGCGCAGCAGCTGATCGAAAGCCTGGCGGCTCCGTTCGAACCGGCCAAGTACCACGACGAATACCAGAACAACGTGCGCGGGATGATCGAGGCCAAGCTCAAGGGCCAGGAAATTACCGCCGTGGCACAGCCGCAGCTTGCACCCGTGATCGATTTGATGGAGGCTCTGAAAAAGAGCATTGCGGAAAAGCAAACAACCGCGCAAGCTACGGCTGCGAAGAAGCCGCCGGCCCGCGCGGTTCCGGAATTGGTGCCGGCTCAGAAGAAAAGCAAGAAGTCGCAGGCAGGTTAAGATTATCGTTCCATGGGAACGACCGACCGATTCAGCCGAGGCGAAGTTCAGCGCATCCTGGATGTGACGGAAAAGCAGCTTGATTACTGGGAGCGCTTGCGGATCGTTTGTCCGAAAAAGGGCCGTGGCGAGAAATTCTACGACTTCCGCGATCTGATCGGCCTGCGTACGGCAAAGCAGCTCATAGCCGCCGGGGTTCCCGCCAATCGCCTGCGCCGTTCGCTCGACGCACTGCGCGAAAAGCTGTCAGCCATCCAATCGCCGCTGGCCGAACTTCGCGTCGTGTCCGATGGCCGGGACATCATCGTGGAACGCGACGGCGCACGCCTGGAACCGCTTTCCGGGCAGTTCCTGCTGAATTTCGAGACGCGCGAGCTCGACGACAAGGTTCACGTGATGCCCGAACGCGGTGCGGATGAATGGCTTGCCGTCGCGCGTACTTATGAAGCCGATCGGCAAACCTGGCCCGACGCGCTGCACGCGTATGAACAGGTGCTGCGCATCGATCCGTGCCGCGTCGAGGCTGTGATCAATTCCGGGACCCTGCACTACGAGCAGGGCGATCTAGTCGCCGCGGCCGAATGCTTTGTGAAAGCCGTGGCCTCGCAGCCGACCGACGCCCTTGCGCAGTTCAATCTCGGCAGCGTACTCGACGAATCGGGACGCCTGGAAGACGCGCGTCACCATTTGCGCCAGGCGGTTTCGCTGAACCCGGATTACTCCGACGCCCACTACAACCTGGCGTTTGTTTGCGAAAAGCTGGGCGCGTTCGAGGAAGCGCGGCGCCACTGGCGCCGCTATGTCGAGCTCGATCCGACCAGTCCCTGGTGCGAGTATGCGCGCCAGCGGCTCGGTCAAAACTCCGCGCACGCCTGATTCTCTGAGATTTACTTGGATGATTTGGCCGTCCGCACGCTTTCACCGACGGCGCGGCAGGTTTTTACTACTTCGTGTTTGTGGCCCTCGCGCAAGGCTGCGGCGTCAATCAAGTCGCTGCCCATTCCCACCGCAAAGGCTCCTGCGGCGAAAAACTCGGCGACGTTGCCGGGATTGACGCCGCCGGTCGGAATGAAATCCAGTTCCGGAAAAGGTCCACACAAGGCCTTGATGTATTTGGCCCCGCCGACGCTGCCACAAGGGAAAATCTTGATGACCTTTGCGCCGGCTTCGGCCGCGGCCATGATCTCGGTCGGCGTCAGCGCGCCTGGAATCGCCGGAACTCCCAAAGTACGCGCCACCTCCAAAACCGCGACGGAAAGACCGGGGCTGACCAGAAAACGCGCTCCGGCGTCGATGCTCTCGCGAGCCTGCTGCGCATTGCAGACGGTTCCCGCGCCCACCAGTATTCGATCGCCGTAACCTGCAACCACCTGCCGGATCGTGGAGATGGCGTTCGGAACCGTCATGGTGATCTCCACGACGGGAATACCTCCGGCCTCGATGGCCTCCACCGCATCCAGCGCCTGTTGCGAGCTGCTGGCCCGCACGACCGGAACGATGCCGATCTCGCCGATTCGTTTCATGATTCGTTCAGAAGTCATGGCTTCGCAGCTTCTCCGCGAAAAAGCCGTTTTCGGGCGCCGGCCCGTGGGACGGAAACTCAGCGCGCGATGCGGGCGGATTGTCCTTTCATCAGGTTTTGCACGTCTTGCCAGGTGGCCATGGATGTGTCGCCGGGCGTGGTCATGGCCAGGGCCCCGTGCGCGGCGCCGCACTCAATAGACCATTGCACCTCTTGTCCGGTGAGAAGTCCATACAGCAGACCCGAAGCAAAGGAGTCGCCGCCGCCCACACGGTCAAAGATTTCCAAATCCTTTCTGGTGGCGGCTTCGTAAAACTTGCCGGCACCGTCGCAGGCTATGGCACCCCAGTCGTTACGGCTGGCGGTATGAGCGCTGCGCAGGGTTACGGCGATCAGCGAAACGTTGGGGAAGGCCCGGCTAACCGCCTGCATCATGGTCCGGAAACCGGCCGTATCGAGCTTGTTCAGATTTTCGTCCACGCCCGGCACCGAAAATCCGAGCGCTACCGAAAAGTCCTCCTCGTTGCCAATGAGCACATCCACCAGGGATGCCAGCTCGCGATTCACTTCCTGCGCTTTGCCTTTCCCGCCGACGGATTGCCAGAGGGACGGGCGATAATTCAAGTCGTAGGAAATGCCGGTGCCGGCGGCCTTTGCCGCTTGCATCGCTTCTTTCGCAACCAGAGGCGTGCTCTCTGAAAGAGCACAGAAGATACCGCCGGTATGAAACCAGCGCGCGCCTTCGCCCGCGAAAATCCCGCTCCAATCTACGTCGCCGGGTTTCAATTGCGAAACCGCGGTGTGGCCGCGGTCCGAGCAGCCGGCCGCCGCGCGCACGCCAAACCCGCGCTCGGTAAAATTCAGGCCATTGCGCGCGCTTCGTCCAACGCCGTCGTATTTCACCCATATCAGGTGATCGAGACTCACCCCGCCTTGCAGCATCAGGTCTTCGACTAGGCGGCCAACGGGGTTGTCCGCGAGCGCGGTCACCACCGCGGTTTTCATCCCGAACGTTCTGCGCAGTCCCCGTGCCACGTTATATTCCCCGCCGCCTTCCCATACGCGAAACTGGCGCGCGGTGTTGACGCGGACGTCGCCGGGATCGAGGCGCAGCATCACTTCGCCCAGGCTGACCAGATCCCAGCGGCACCCTTCTTTGGCGCGAATCTTCATGCAGTTTCCTTCTGGTCAAAAAATGCTTGCCGCTCAATACGCGCAGCCGGCGACAGTGCAAGGTTAGCGCGAGGGTTCACAAACAGCCAAGCCACAGCGCCAAGCACGGCCACCGTAGCCGCAACCCGAAAGCCCGCGCTCCATCCAAACTTTTCCGCGAGAAATGGTGTCGCGATCAGTGTGAGGGCCGCTCCGAACTGGTTGATCATGTTCATGAACCCGGAAAGCGCGCCAGCCGATTTTTTGCCAAGATCAGCGGAAACAGCCCAAAACGCGCTTTGCGAAAGGTAAAGAGAGCCGGCACCACCGGCCAGGACAATGGTGGCGAGACGCGTGTCGCGCGCCGCAGATCCAAATACGAGGAAGACGGCAGCTAGGCTCATACCGAACACCGGTATGCTGCAACGGCCGAGACGCGACCCGAAGCGCTTCGTGAGCATATCTCCGATCGCCCCGCCCAACGGACTGCAGATCGCGATGGCCAGAAAAGGAAGCATGGAATAAACTGCGCTGGCCTTAAGGTCCAGGCCTCGAGCTTTCGCCAGGTAGAAAAAGAACCAACCGATAAAAATCCAGGCGACGTAGCCAAAGCAAAAATATGCGAGAGAAAGAATCCAAACGCTTCCACTGGACAAGATCGCCGACCACGGAAGTCGCTCTGCTGGAATGTCCGACTTACCTTCAGGATCTATGCCCTGGCGTATACGATCTGATTCGGCGCGAGCGACCGCAGGATGACTTTCCGGGGTATCACGCGCCGCGATGTACCATACGATCCCTGCGATCAGACCGATCAGGGCACAGATCCAAAACGAAGAGCGCCAGCCGTGATGCGTCATCAGATAAGTAATGATCGGCGGCGTTATTGCACCGCCGATTCCAACGCCGGCAAAAATAATGCCGTTGGCGATGCCGCGCTCGTCACGGGGAATCCATCTCGAGATGAACTGATTGGAGGAGGGATAAATGATGGCTTCGCCGGCACCTAGGAGGAAACGAAGAGAAATCAGAACCAGGACCGCATTGCCGACGTTATGCGAAATTGCAGCAGTCAGTGCGCTGAAAATTCCCCACCATAGGACACCGGCGGTAAGAACGCGCCGCGGACCAAGTCGGTCCGCGAGCCAGCCAGCAGGCGTTTGAAACAGCGCGTAGCCCCAGAGAAAGGCGCTAAAGACGATGCCGAGGCGAACGTTGCTGAAGCCGAATTCCTGGGCAATCAGAACCCCCGCAATGGAAATGTTCACGCGATCGAGATAGGCTACCGCGCTCAATACGAAGAGCCACAGCACTAATAGCCAGCGAACGTAAGTGGTGCGCGCGTAAGGCGCGTTGGAAATCGCTTCAGGCACCGCAAGCTCCTCAGTGAAGCAAATAATGTGAGCGGCCGCACTCACAGGCCGCGGCAACAACGTTGGAGTCAGGCCGGATGTGACTTGAGCAGTTCCACGAGCCGTGCCGCAATGATCTTTTCCTCGCCCGGCTTCAGCATGAACGAACTCATTCCCAGCCCATTCTCCGAGCCACCAATCACGATGGACGGTTTGCCCTCGCGCAAGGCCTTCGAAGCATCGCGCGGCGCCAGCGAAATTTTGCGCGGATCCCAGAAAATATTCATGTGCGGAACGTGATTGGCGACATCCGGCACGTTATAAGAAGTAGTAACGCCGGGAACTTTCGTGACTTCAGCAGAAATCGCATCCAGCCGCCGCCACCATTCCTTCTCGATCGCGGCATGATCTTCGTTCAAATAAAGCTCGAGCGCTTTCACCATCCCAACGATTTCTTCCTTGCCGACCTTCTGCGCTCGGCCAAGGACATCTTCGTGCGGGCTGTTGTTCAGCCGCGCGTTGGCGACGAGCTCCTTTTTCCCGATGAGCAGCCCCGCGCACTGCGGGCCGCAAATGGCTTTGCCGCCGCTAAAGACGATCAAGTCGTACCCCATGTTGGCAAAGTTCCACAGGTTCGAAATAGGCGGCGTGTCGGCCGCGGCGTCGATGAACGCGGGAACATTGTTTTCATGAGCGAGCTTCACCCACTCGTCAACTTTGATTTGTCCGTGAGCGTTGGCAAAGTTTGAGAAATGCATCATCGCCGTTTGCGGATTGATGGCCTTCTTCACGTCCTCTCGCGTCTCCACCACAACCAGTTTCGCGCCGGTTGCGCGAAGCTGATGGTCGAACGGATTGCGGTGCGATTTCTGAATGATCACTTCCGACTTCATCCCGGTAAGCTCTGGAAGCTGTTCGATGAATTTGAGATTGTTGCCGGTGAGAACTCCCGCCAGGCCCGCGGTCATGCCGGCCGCGGCGCCGCTAGTCACGATGGCGTCATACTCCGCGGGGAGTTTGAGCAATTCGCAAATGCGCTTGCCCGCAGCGACTTCCAGTTCAACGATGGGAACGAAATGCTGCGCCGCAAGCGACATGACCGCCGCAACCTCAGGTCGAGGGAGCGAGCCGCCGAGGTAAGTCATTGTGCCCTGACCGTTGATGACCGTCGTTACGCCCAGCTCAGCGTAGACATCCCCCGTCGCGCCCAAGCCTGTGAGCTTTTCAGGCAACGCCTCACCGCCCGGCAACGCTCGGCCGCTACCAAGGCCGAAAGCTCTTCGCACGTTGAACAACATCCCGGCCAAGACCCCGGCGCCGCCGAGAAACGTTCGCCGGTTCCAAAGCCTTTCGAACTTCATGAGACCGCTCATCCTTTCTTCACGACCGCTGCGATGCAGTTGATTTCCACCAGGGAATTTCCGGGCAACGCCGCCACCGCGACCGTCGTGCGCGCCGGACCGCCGTTCGGAAAATAGGTCTTGAACACCTTGTTCATCCCGTCGTAGTCGTCAATCTTGGTCAGGAAAACCGTAAGCTGCAGGATGCTGTCGAGCGTTCCGCCCCCGGTTTCCACCAGCGTTTTGACGTTGTCCATGACCTTTTTCGTGTGCGTCTCGATATCCATCGGAAACTCGCCCTTGGGGTCGTGCGAGTGTGCGCCTTGGCCGGCGATGTAAATCGTGTTGTCGTGGATGACCAGCGGAGTGATGAAGCCCGTTCCCGCCGGCTTGCCTTCGTAGTCAAGCTTCTTCACGCCGGCGCCTGCCTGCGGCGTGGGTGAAGCCGGCTCGCCAGCAAGCGCCGCCCCGGACGCCGCCAGCGCGGGAAGGATGGCCGCCAGCCGGGCCGCAAAGCCGCGCCGTGAAGTGAGTGCAGAAAACATGATTCTTCCTCCTTTGACCTTCGTTCGAAAAGTTAGTTTGCCTTTCAAGGCAAAGTAAAACTAAAAACACTGCTCCCCGCCGCAATCGCCACGTATTGCTTCGAGTTCACCGCATAACTCATAGGCGAAGCCGAAATCGTCTGGCCGGTATTGAAATGCCACAGCGGCTTACCGGTCTTGGCATCGACCGCTTCGAACGACTGCGCGTCATCGCCAAAAAAAAGCAGTCCGCCGGCAGTGGTCATTACGCCTGCGGACGAGTGACCTTCACCGGCTTGCACGTACCGCCAAACCGGCTTGTCACCTTCGAGGGTGTAGGCCAAAAGTGCTTTTTCCGCATAGTCGCCGTCGCTGCGACGCGCTCCAGTCGAGTAGTACATCTGGCCCGGTTTGAACTCTTCCGGCTTGCGCATGAATACGTGGCAGTTTTCCAGCGCCAAGAAATAGAACATGCCCGTTTCAGGATGATAGGAAGGCGAATACCAGTTGGTGGCCCCGGTAAAGCCCGGGCAGATTCGCGTGCCCGCCTGGCTCGGCTTGGCCCCGGTGCGAATTGGCCGGCCCTTGGCATCAATGCCGCTGGCCCAAGTCAGTTTTTCCACAAACGGCCGCGCCGAAAGAAAGGCTCCATTGGTGCGATCGAGCACATAAAGAAATCCGTTGCGATTAGCCTGCACCAGCAGCTTGCGCGGCTGGCCGCGAAATGTCGCATCCACCAGCACCGGAGTCTCGACCGCGTCGTAGTCAAAAAGATCGTGCGGCGTGAACTGAAAATACCACTTCAGCTTGCCGCTATCCGCGTCGAGCGCAACCACGCAGTCGGTATACAGGTTGTCGCCCGGCCGCACCTCGCCATCGAAGTCCGGCGCGGGATTGCTGGTGCCCCAAAAGACCAGGTTGAGTTCCGGATCGTAGGTCCCCGGCATCCAGGTGGTGCCGCCGCCGAGTTTGTAGCTTTCGCCCGGCCAACTCTCGGAGCCGAACTCGCCGGGAGCGGGAATGGTCCAGAAGCGCCACGCCTCCCTGCCGGTTTCCGCGTCGTAGGCCGCTAGGAAACCGCGCACGCCGTCGTCGCCGCCCGAGGTACCGACCAGCACCTTGTTCTTCACCACCAGCGGCGCGCTGGTGGCTCCGTAATTCTTATTGCCGTCGGTATAGGCAACGTCCCACAGCAGATTGCCCGACCGCGCATCCAAGCAAAGCAGGTGCGCGTTGTCCGTCTCCATGAAAATGCGCTGGCCCAGAATCGCGATGCCGCGGTTGTGGTGTTGCGATGCGTCGTCGATCAGCCCTTCGGTGATGGGCCGCGAGTAATGCCAGATGGTTCTGCCCGTCTGCGCGTCGAGCGCAAACGCGTCGTTGGCGGCGGTAAGAAACATCACGCCGCCAACCACCACCGGCGTGACCTCGAGCCGGTTCGAGTTGGCCGCGTGGAACGCCCACGCGGCCCGCAGCTGCTCGACGTTCGACGGGGTAAGTTCCTTGAGCGCGCTGTAGCGACGGCCGGTGTAGTCGCCGTTGTACGATGGCCAGTCCTCCGCCATCGGGTGGGCCAGCAGATGATCGGTTCGCACGTCGATCGTTGTCGACAAGGAAGCTGCAGGCTGGCCTTGCCCGGTGCACAACAGGGTTGCACTCATCGCTACCGCCGCGCCCGCGAGCAGCCGGATTGCCAAGCGCAAAACGCCGCCTGCTGTGTAAGCACCGAAAGCAATTCGACCCATGGTCCTCAAAGCGCGAGACACCTGGAAAAATGTGGATTCCTATACTACCAATTGCGCCGCGAAAGCCAGAAAGTTATAACCGGCCGAATTTCGCCACCGCCTCTTGAATCGATTTAAGCCTTTCGATGTGAGCGTACATGGAGTGCTCCTTGAAGTCCATCTCCTGCGCCAGCTTCAAGACCTCCGCGGCCACGCCCACCGGAACCACCACCACGCCGTCGGCATCGGCCACGATGAAATCATTCGGATTTACCGGCACGCCATCGCAGGTCACCGCAATATTCGAACCCGCAAAGCGGTAGTGGCCGATGGAGGTCGAAGGCACCACGCCCAGCGCATAGACGGGGAAGCCAATCTTCTGCAGATAAGCCGTGTCGCGCACCCCGCCGTCGATCACCGCTCCGGAAAAATTCCGAGCCGCCATCGCCGTCCCCATCAAGCCGCCCATTCCCGCGATGTCCGCGCCGTCTTCGACCACCATCACGTAGACGGAATTCGCCGTGCCGGTGTCAATGGCCTGCAGCATTCCTTTGAGCGCCTCAGGATCATGATTGGTCTCCTTTTTGAGCAAGACCGTCAAGGCCCGGCCGGCAAAACGCGTGGTAAAAATCGGACGCATGCGGTGCGTCATGTACATCTTCTTTCCCGTCAGCTGCTCGAGGGCGTCGGAAACCGACGCCACTTCGACGTGCCGGAAGCCTTCAAGCAGCGCCGTGTCCCGCTCGGAGGACGGATTGGCGATTTGCGCAGCCGGCTGGGCGGCGGCCTGCCCGCCCGACCCGGCCGACGATGCCAGCAGTAGCAGCAAAGCTACACCCGGGCTCGCGAAGGCCAAGACCCGCATCAAGGGATAACTCCGGAAAAATCCTGCTGCTTCAGTCAGTGCGCGCATGAATCCTCCGCAAAAACACGCGCGGGCACTCTAGCACCTTTGCCCGATTCACGCATCGGACATACGTCCTAGTAACGGTGTCGGAAAAATAGGGAAGTCCCGGCAAAAAAAAACGAGGCGCGAATTGCGTTCGCGCCTCGTCGGTTGCGTTCCGTTTGCTTCTGCTGCGGCTTCAGTGAATCGCTCGCGGCGACTCCGCGGCCGGCCTCTTCTTCGGCTCCGCCGGGGGCACGGCCGGCGGAGCGATCGGCTCCTTTTCGAGCGCGTGCTGGATCACCTCGTCGAGCGTGCGGACGTAGGTGATCTTCAGATCGCCCAGCAACTCCGGCGGCAAGTCGGCCTTTGCGTTCGGCTCGTTGTCGGCAGGAAGGAGCACTTCCTTCACGCCAGCGCGCTTTGCGCCGAGCACTTTTTCCTTGATGCCGCCCACCGGCAGCACCACGCCAGAGAGCGTCATCTCGCCGGTCATGGCCAGACGATTGCGGATGGGGCGCCCGCTCAGCAAGCTGACCAGCGACGTCACCATCGCCGCGCCGGCCGAAGGACCGTCTTTGGGTACCGCGCCCGAAGGCACGTGGATGTGGATGTCCTGCTTGCGGAAGAAATCCGGATCGATTCCATACTTTTCCGCATTCGAGCGCACCCAGGTCAGCGCCGCTGTCATGGACTCCTGCATCACTTCGCCCAGGTGTCCGGTGGTGGTGAACTGCTTTCCGCCGCGCATGCGGCTGGCCTCGATGAATACGATGTCGCCGCCCACCGGCGTCCAAACCAGGCCCACGGCAACGCCGGGCTGCTTCACGCGTTCGTCTATTTCCTTCTCGGCCTTGAACTTCGGCACACCGAGAAATTCCTTCACCACTTCCGGCGTGACGACCATTTTGTCGGTCTTGCCTTCTGCCATGCGGCGCGCCTGCTTGCGCGTTATCGTTCCGATTTCGCGCTCCAGATTGCGCACGCCCGCTTCGCGCGTAAAGCTGTGGATGATCTCCTGCAAGCCCGCTTCGGTGAACTCAATTTGTTCGCCGACCTTCAAGCCGTGTTCGCTGGCCTGCTTCGGGATCAGGTACTTGTGTGCGATGTGGATCTTTTCCTCGCCGGTGTAGCCCGGGAGCTCGATGATCTCCATGCGGTCGCGCAGCGGCTCGGGAATCGGATCCATCCAGTTCGCCGTGGCGATAAAAATCACCTTCGACAAGTCAAAAGGCACATCCAGATAGTGATCGCGGAACGTCGCGTTCTGCTCCGGATCAAGCACTTCCATCAGTGCCGCCGAGGGATCTCCGCGGAAATCGCGTCCGAGCTTGTCCACTTCATCCAGCATGCAGACCGGGTCGTTCGACTCGGCGCGTTTGAGCCCCTGGATAATCTGTCCGGGCAAAGCGCCGATGTAGGTACGGCGATGCCCGCGGATTTCCGCTTCATCGTGCATGCCGCCGAGCGAAATGCGCACGAATTTGCGGCCCATCGCCCGCGCGATGGACTTGCCGAGCGAAGTCTTGCCCACGCCTGGCGGCCCGACGAAGCAAAGGATCGGTCCCTTCATGCCGGGCTGCAGTTTCTTCACAGCCAGGTAATCGAGGATGCGCTCCTTCACTTTTTCAAGGTCGTAGTGATCCTCGTTCAGGATGTCATGGGCTTTTTTGATGTCGATCTCTTCGGCGTTGGTCCCGGAGGACTTCGACCACGGCAGCGACGTCATCCATTCAAGATAGGTGCGCGACACCATGTACTCCGCCGAGGCCGGGGTCATCTTGGCCAGCCGCTTCAACTCGCGGTCGCACTCTTTCTTCGCTTCCGCGGTCATGCCGGCTTCTTCGACCTTTTTGCGCAGTTCGTCGATTTCCGCGGCGCTGTCGTCCTGTTCGCCAAGCTCCTTTTGAATCGCTTTCATCTGCTCGCGTAGCAGGTATTCGCGCTGGTTCTGGCTGACCTGTTCCTGCACTTGCTCGTGAATCTTCGAGCGCAGCTCCAGCACCTCCAGCTCTTTCGAAAGTTCGCGGATCAGCGATTCGAGCCGCTTGCGCACGTTGGCCGTTTCCAGCAGCTCCTGCCGGACCAGCGTTGAAAGCGAGGGCAGCGTGCCGGCGATGAAGTCCGCCAGCCGGCCGGAATCGTCAATGTTTGCGGCCACACCTTGCAGGTCGTCGGACAACTGCGGCGAGTGGCCTACGACGTCGCGGAACAGATCCTGCGCGTTGCGGTGCAGCGCTTCGAGCTCGTTGTCCTGTTCGCCGTAGATATCCGGCATGGGTTCGACCAGCGCGGTCAAAAACGGTTTCAGCCCAAGCAGTTCATTGACCTGAAAGCGCTGCAGTCCTTCAAGAAAGATCACTACATTGCCGTTGGGCATCTTTACGGTCTTGTGGACGCGGGCGAACGTGCCCACCTTGTGCAGGTCGGCGGCGGCCGGATCTTCGACGCGCGGATCGTGCTGCGCGACCACGCCCAAAAACTTCTCTTCGCCTTGCAACGACGCAATCAGCGCCAGCGAGCTCTCCCGCCCCACGGTGAGCGGCAGCACCGCCCCTGGGAACAGCACGGTGTCACGAACCGGCAGGATCGGCAGCGAGCTGGGCATTGCTACATGTTTTTCAGCCATTGGGTCCTCAGTTCACAGGCTTGCCTTCCCAAACAGAGGTTGGGCGCCCGTCCAACTTTGATGCCGCACCCAGGAAAAGGATACCGTCAAGTGCAGTCACCACAAGCATGAAATCTTAGTCTAAGATGCTCAATATCCTAACATGGGTGCCTTCGCTTTCAAAATCTCGCCTAAGTTATTCTTTTTCCATAACTTACTTGCCTCTTAGGCACTCCTCGCTCGATCGCAGATCGCTTTAAATCTCTTTGGCGTCCGCAAAGTGAGCCTCTACATAGGACTTAGCTTCCTCCGTGCTCCCCAGCTCCCCGTTCAGTTGCGCCTCTTCCACGGTGGCAAGAATCTTCCCGAGCAGCGGCCCGGGTCGATAGCCTGCCTCGAGCAGGTCGGTTCCCGTCAGCAGCTTGGGCGGCCTAACGACCTCCGCAGGCGTTTTGGCCACAAACTCTTTCACGAACTCATAGGTCTCCAGGTTTCGGTTGCTTGAAAGGCAATCGAGACGGTGCAAATCCATATGCTCTTCAAATCGCGGCAGACGTACGAACTTTTTCAACGTCGCCGGCTTCATCCTCCCCGCGTCCTTAAACCGCATGTGGTTTTCCACCAGGGAAAGGATCTGCTCGGTGTCGTCATTGGAAAACCGCAAGCCGCCGAGCAAGTTCCGCCCGATGGCCATTCCTACTTCTACATGCCCATCAAAGCGAATCCTGTCACCGGTCTCCCCGGCAGACCGAAAGGTGGCCGGTTTTCCTACATCGTGCAGTAGAACGCCCCATGCCAGCGTGGCAGTACAGTTGGCCGGCAAGCCCTCCAGCATCATCATGGTGTGCGTCCACACATCGCCTTCCGGGTGATACTGCGGCGGCTGTTCGACTCCGTGCAATGCACTGATTTCCGGAGCCAGGATGGACAAAAGCCAGCATGAATCCAGCAGCTCGAACGCCGTCCGGGCCGCGCCTTCCGTGAGCATCTTGGTCAACTCCTCGCGAATCCGCTCGACGGATACCTGGCTGATCTCCTTGGCGTGACGCCGGATCGCCCGAAACGTTTCCGGCTCGATGGCGTAACCGAAGCGCGCCGCGAACCTGACCGCCCGCAGCATGCGCAGTTTGTCTTCGACAAAACGCCGGTCCGGCGCGCCAATCGCGCGAATCACTCCCGCACCCAGATCGGCCTGGCCCTTCACAAAATCCAGCACTTCCCCGGTATCGTGCCGCATCAGCAAGCCGTTGATCGTGAAGTCCCTGCGCTCGACATCCTCTTCGGGCGAGCCGGAGTATTCGACGCGGTCGGGATGGCGACCGTCCGCGTATCCGACGTCGGAGCGGAACGTCGCCACTTCCACCTTCATGCCATCCTGCGGCACCAGGATCACTCCGAACTGCGCGCCCACCGTGATACCCTGCGGGAACAGTTTCAGTACCTGCTCGGGCCTCGCGTTCGTCGCCACGTCATAGTCGGTCGGTTCGCGCGCGAGCAGCAGGTCGCGCACACAGCCGCCGACCAGCAGCGCCTGGTAACCGGCGCGCTGTAGCGCGCGGCAAATCGAGTTGGCGAACTCCCGTGGCGTCACAGCAAAATTATGCGCTCTTGCATTTTCCCTGTGTAGGGGCGCAGCGCGGCCGCGGCCCCTTTTCGGCATCATGGAAATACGCGGTTTGTCCGGCGGCGAGCGGCCGGCGAGATTCGCCCTATTCGCAACGCAGGACGAGGCAGGTGATGTCGTCGGATTGCTTGGTGGCGCCGACGAATTCATCCACGCGTTGCATCAAGAATTGCAGCGAGCGCTGCGCGTCCCAGTCCGGCAGACGGCGAACCTCGTCTACCAGCCGGGCGTCGGTGAACTCCTGGCCTTTGCCGTTGAATGCCTCAACCACGCCGTCGGTGAAAAGCACCAGCGCATCGCGGGGGCCCAATTCGACCGTCGCCGTTTCGTAAGCCGCGTCGGGGGAAATTCCGAAAGGCACGCCGCTCGCCGGCAGCCGCTCAATTTGCGCCTCGC
>Ga0306922_10000569_pt1 | contig 31179 bp, 24 predicted proteins | sample sta12Cox44000082_FD_203758 | JGI IMG/M metagenome (GOLD analysis project Ga0306922, IMG submission 203758) | Lab enrichment of tropical soil microbial communities from Luquillo Experimental Forest, Puerto Rico - statoxic.12C.oxic.44.000.082 (v2)... | ecosystem: Environmental > Terrestrial >... | reverse complement strand
CGATTTTCCGACCAACTCCGGCGTAGCCGGGAACGGGTCGTGCAATCGCTTCACGGGTTCGGTCGAGATTACCGGCAGCACCCTGAAGTTTGGCCCGCTGGCGGCCACGAGGATGATGTGCGGCCCGGACTCGACCCGACAGGAAAGCGAGTATCTGAATGCGTTGGCCGACGTCGACCGCTACGAAATCCAGAATCGCTTGACGCTGTATCTGTACTTGAAGAACTCGGACCAGCCGCTCAAATTTCACGCCGTCCTTTAGACGTTACAAGCCTTTGGCGGCGCGGAATTCGCGGACGACGACCGCGACATCGCGCTGGTCGGCGTCCACTTCCCGGTTCAGGTGGCGCATTTCAGTCACTGAGATTTTCCCGGCTACGTCGGAAAGAGAAGCGCGCAGCTCGGGGAATCTTTCTAGCGACGCCCTTCGCACGATGGGAACTGCATCGTAAGGCGGGAAATAGTGCCGGTCATCCTGCAGTGCGACGAGCCCTAGCGCGTCGATCAGACCATCGGTGGAGTTTCCCGCGACGATGTCCACTTTTTTCTCGGCCAGCGCGCGGTAAATCAGACCGAGATCGAGCACGCTCGGCTGCTTTCCGAATTCGAGGCCGTATCGTTCGGTCCAACCCCGATAGCCGTCGGGGCGTTCGAGGAATTCGTAGCCGACGCCGGCTCGCCATTTTGGCGCGCTGGGCGCAATATCGGAAATCCTGACCAGATGGCGGGCGCGGGCATCGTCGCCGCGCACGACCATCGCGAAGGTATTCTCAAAGCCCAGAGGTTCGGTAACTTCGAGCGCGAACCTCTGCCGGTAAGCGTCTCGAACGCGTTCGTAGATGGCGTTGGCATCGCCTTCCGGCTTTTCGCCTAACACCGCGGTGAGCGCCGTTCCCGTGTATTCGACGTACAGGTCCACGTCGCCGCTGAGCATGGCTTTGTGAACCAGCAGCGTGCCGCCGAGATTCGGCTTGCGCACTACGGGAATCCCCGTGCGGGCCTCGATATGTTGGGCCAGCAATTCGGCGAGAATCACCTGCTCCGTGAAAAATTTGGAGGTGACGACAAGATGAGGCTTTTTGGGAGCACGACAGCCGCCCGACACCACGAGCAGCGCCAGGAGAGAAGAAAAAAGAAGGCGCGGCATCTTCAGCTCACCCGCAAACGACGTTCGAGGCGTCCCAGCAGGAAGTCCGCGAGCAAGGCGAGGATCGCAGCAGGGATGGCGCCGGCAAGAATGACTGCATCGCTCACCATCGCGACTCCGCGGAAAATGAAGGTGCCGAGGCCTCCCGCGCCAATGGCGGCGGCAATGGTGGCGACGCCAATGGTGATGACCGCCGCGGTACGAATGCCGGCCATGATGAAGCTGCTCGCGAGCGGCAGGCGGACGCGGAACAGAATCTGCCGTTCGGTCATCCCCATGCCTTCGGCCGCCTCCAGTATCGCAGGATCGACGCTGGTCAGCCCGACATAGGTGTTCCGCAAGATGGGGAGCAGCGCGTACAGTACGAGCGCCACGATGGCGGTGTGCGTGCCGATTCCTCCGATGAGGGGCAACGGAATCAAAAAGCCGAACAAGGCCAGGCTCGGGATGGTTTGCAGCACGCTGGCTACGGCGAGCGCGACGGCGCGGGAGCGGGGATGCCCGACGATCGCGAGTCCCAAGGGAACGCCGAGCACACTGGCGATGGCCATGGAGATCACAACAAGGATGAGATGCTCACGGGTGGCCGCGAGAACTTCCGAACCGTGGCTTACCATGAATTCGAGAGAGTTCATGGAAGGGCACCGGTAGAGAGTTCGGCCGCGGCCAAAAATTCGCGCGCGACGGGGTGATCGAGCTTCACAAATTCCTGTGCTGTCCCTTCGGCGATGATGTGGCCGGAATCGAGAAGGATGATGCGGGTACCCAGGAGCAACGCCTCTCTAACGTCGTGGGTGACGAAAACCACGGTCTTGGCCAGGTTCTGGCGGAGTGTCAAAAACTCACGCTGGAGTTCGGCGCGGGTGACCGGGTCCAAGGCGCCAAACGGCTCATCCATCAGAAGAATCTCGGGATCGGCGGCGAGGGCGCGTGCCACGCCAACGCGTTGGCGCTGGCCGCCCGACAGCTCGCGCGGAAAGCGTTGCGAATAGAGCGCCGGCGACAAACCGACCGACTGCAGGACCTCGGCGTAGCGGGACGAGATGCGCTCTGCAGGCCACTTCTCAAGCTCGGGAATGAGGCAAACGTTTTCACGCACGGTCAGGTGGGGAAACAGTCCCGTTTCTTGTATAACGTAGCCGATTCCGCGGCGCAGCCGGATGATGTCCCAATGGCGAATATCCCGCTCCTCGACCAGGACCGCGCCGGAGGAAACTCGCCGGAGCCCATTGATCAATTTAAGGAGGGTGGTTTTGCCGCTGCCGCTGCGGCCGAGCAAGGCAATTGTTTCGCCTCGATGAATCTCGAGAGAAATGCCGGAGAGAATGGGCTGCGGTGAAATAGAGGAAATTTGGTATTCCACTTGGCGAAACTCGATGATAGGGTGGCTCATGTAGGGAGTGTTTCGCAGCTGTTGCCGTGACGCCGTCCGCGCCCGAGCGTCAACATCCTAACTTAGCCAGCCTCTCCTCCGCGCCGGAATTTCGGTGCATCCTTCTCGAGGAAGCCGCATCAAAGGAAGGAACTTGTCATGGGAGCACTCGCCACTGCGGTTAGTACCCGCCACGAAATCCAGCTGCGGCTGGCCCACGCGCGGAGCGCTACTGACGAGCTATTTCAAGTTTTGCGGGATGACGCTTTTTGCGAGCGGCCCATTGCCGAGCGCCACCGGGTGATTTTCTATCTGGGACACGTCGAGGCCTTCGATTGGAATTTATTGGGGCAGCGCGCGTTCGGCCTGAAACGGTTCCATCCGACATTTGATCAGCTGTTCGCTTTCGGTATCGACCCGGTCGGCGGAGGTCTGCCGACCGACCAACCCGGAGATTGGCCGGCGCGAGCTGAAGTCGATGCCTATAACCGGCGATTGCGCTCGGAGTTGGACTGGGCGATTGACAAGACCTTCGAACAGCCTAGCCAGGGACACCCTCACATTTTGACCATGCTGAACACCGCAATCGAGCATCGCTTGATGCACGCCGAGACCCTGGCCTATATGTTTCACCGCTTGCCCGCCGAGAAGAAAAGGGCTCCGCGGGCCGAGCAGCGCTGGATGGCTCCGCAAGTCCGCAATCGTCTGGTGGAGATCGAGGCGGGGCCGGCCACACTGGGCCTTGCGCGAGAGTCGAAGGAATTCGGCTGGGACAACGAACGCGGGATGGTTACGGTCGACGTGCCGGAATTTGCGATGGACAACCATAACGTGAGCAACCGGCAATTCCTGCTGTTCCTCCAGCACGGCGGATACCATAATCGCGCCTTGTGGACCGCCGCGGATTGGGCCTGGAGGGAGGAGAATGCCGTCGAGCATCCGGCATTCTGGTACCGCGACGGAAGCATCTGGATGCAACGCGGGATGTTTGGAGATTCGAGACTGCAGCTGGATCGCCCGGTGTACGTCAGTCACGCCGAGGCCTCGGCCTATGCGAAGTGGCTGGGGCGGAAGCTGCCGAGCGAAGAACAGTTCCATCGCGCGGCGTACGGCGTCCCGGGATCGGACGCGCAACGCGCCTACCCGTGGGGCGACGGAGAGCCGGAATCACGTTTTGGAAATTTCGCCTTTGCGCACTGGGAGTCGTCTCCGTGCGGCGCACATCCGGCGGGGGCGAGCGCTTTTGGAGTCCATGATCTGGTCGGCAACGGCTGGGAGTGGACACGAACGATTTTCGCGCCGCACCCCGGCTTCGCACCGATGCCCTTCTATCCCGGTTACTCGGCGAACTTTTTCGATGGCAAGCACTACGTGTTGAAGGGCGGCTCGCCGCGCACGGCCGCGTGCATGCTCCGCCGCTCTTTCCGGAACTGGTTTCAGCCGCACTATCCGTACGTCTACGCGGCGTTTCGCTGCGTGGAAGAGTGAACCAGAGAACCAACAAACCACCCAAGCCCCCGGAGCCGAGATGATCGTACAAGCCCCTTCACAGAAGGTAGCGTCGGAGTTTGCCGCGGATGTGCGCGCGGGACTCAGCAAGCACGGCCAGCGCGAACTGCCGAGCAAATACCTGTACGACGAAGTTGGCTCAGAGCTCTTTGAGGCGATTTGCCTGTTGCCGGAATACGGATTGACGCGAGCGGACGCGCGATTGCTCCAGCGGCATGCCGAAGAGGTGGTGTCGCGAATGCCGATTCCGACGCACGTGGCCGAACTCGGAAGCGGCAGCGGCAAGAAAACGCGAATGATTCTGGAAGCGCTGGCCAAACGGCAGCGGACATTTTACTACCCCATTGAAATCTCTCCGGCGGCGCTGGCCGCCTGCGAAAAAGAATTGGGCCAGATGGATTTTATAAGCCTGGTGGGATACGAGAAGCCTTATCTCGAAGGGTTGCGGGCGGTAGCGGCACGGCGCGAGCCGGGTGAGCACCTTTGCGTCCTGTTCCTCGGAAGCACGATTGGAAATTTCGACCGGCCGGCGGCGGACGACTTCTTGCGGCAAGTTCGGGCAGCGCTCGAGCCGGGCGATTCCCTGTTGCTCGGAACCGACCTGGAGAAGGACGCCAGCCTGCAGCTTGCGGCCTACGATGATCCGGTGGGCGTCACCGCTGCCTTCAATCTGAACTTGTTGGCGAGGGTGAATCGTGAGCTCGGAGCAAACTTCTGCCTGCGCGATTTCCGGCACCTTGCTCTCTATAACGACGAGGAGCGCCGCATCGAGATGCACCTGCAAGCGACGCGCAGGCAGCACATCGAGATCGCGGGCGCGTCGCTGTACCTTCGGATGGAGGAAGGCGAGACCATCTGGACGGAAAGCTCGCACAAGTATTCGCCCGCTGAACCGGCGCAGATGGCGGCGCGTTCGGGCTTTCGGCAAACCGCACAATGGGTCGACGCCGCCTGGCCATTCGCGCAGAACCTGTGGATCGTGGAATGACCGGTCGGTCCTGACCTTCTTCCTTCGCTTAAATTATTGCTGCTGTTTATTTTCCCTCTGTGTTTTGCCGTCGACACCTTCGCGGCCAAAAGCTATGCCTATTTTCGCGTCGGCAATTCATCCGACGTCTCTACCGCCACCCAAGCGGGAACAGTGCTGATGGGCGGTGGGACGGATGTGGATGCGGCGTTCCAATGGATGTGTCAGCGCAGCGGCAACGGCGACTTTCTGGTGATTCGCGCCACGGGCACGGACGCCTACAATCCCTACATCCAGCAGCTCTGCCCGGCCGAAAATTCCGTTGCGACGCTGATCATTCCGAACCGCACCGCGGCCAGCGATCCATTCGTGATCAGCACCATGCAGAACGCGGAAGCTTTGTGGATCGCGGGCGGAGATCAGTCGAACTACATCAATTTTTGGAAAGGGACGCCGGTGGAAACCGCGCTGCGGGGCTTGATTACGAGAGCAGTACCCGTCGGCGGCACCAGCGCCGGCATGAACGTCCTCACGCAATTCATCTACTCCGCGCAAGCGAGTAAGGGTGTGACTTCCAGCCAGGCGCTTGCCGATCCGTTCACGCGGTACCTCACGCTCGACCGCGATTTCGTCAGCATTCAGGCGGTGGCAGGCCTGATCGGCGATCCGCATTTCGTGACGCGCGACCGCATGGGCCGCGACCTGGCGTTTCTGTGCCGAATCAACTTGAATGGATGGTCGGCGACTCCGCGGGGAATTTCCATTGATGAGCAGACGGCGCTGCTCGTCGACGACACCGAAAACGCGACGGTTGTTGGCATCGGCACCGCGTATTTCCTTGAGGCGCCCGGACCTGCCGAGTTCTGCCAATCCAAAGCGCCGCTCACCTACCAGAACATCGCCGTGTACCGTATCAGCGCGGGAGGAGGCTTCAACCTCGGGACCTGGAGCGGCAGCGGCGGCGTGAGCTACAGCGTATCGGCAAGTGCGGGCGTGCTGAGCTCCACGCAGTCCGGCGGCGCGATTTACTAGCCGCCCGACTGATGCTTCAAATCGTTTCTAGCCGCCACACCACCCGCGCGGAAAGCACCTTCTGGGTGCTGAGCCGCCAGCGGGCCAGAATTTGCGAGCCCTGGTACACGCGTTCGAAGCCGTCTTCGGATTCCGAAACGGTTTCGATGGGCGCAATCCAGAAATTTTCCGAGGCCGGGGCGTGTAGCGTGACCCGCAGCTTTTGCCAGCCGTCCCGCATGTGCAGAACCGGCCCGGGCAAGGCGCCGCTGTAGCGCAAGCTCTGCGGCCCGGAGGGCGTCTCAAAGTAGCGATCGGGCTCGTTCGGAGCGAGCAGGTTGACAATCATCTCTATGGCCACGATCACGGCTCGATCGAGCGGCTCTTTCAGCTTCAAGCCAACCTCACAGGACACTTCGCAGCCTCCGGGCGCCGGGGAAAAGGAATAGCGTTTGGTAACAGACACCGGAGTGGCCGCGCTTGCCGGGTGGTTCGGGCGGATCGTGGTTTCGCGCGTGAGGTCGGCTTGGAACGGGCCGGAAGACTCGACGGCGAATTCGCCGGCGGCAAGGCTCGGATCCTCCAAGAGCTGCAGCGCCTCATACTCCGCGTGGGTGCGCTTGGGGTCGAAGACCAGGATGCGAAACGCGTGCCGCGGCCAGCGGTCGTACTGCAAAAAGCGTTCCAGGTTCGGCTCTTTGACGCGGGTCTGCTCGTGCAGCGGTGTGCCGGCTTCCGGTTTGGCTACGGACGCTTCGCGAAGCCTGGCGTGGTAGGCTTCGGGGCGCCGCTGCAGCGAATTGACCAGCGTAGCGCAGACCGGACGAAAATCGAGCGCCGCCAGCGTGCCGCCGTCGGACGGTTTTACCAGCGCCTGATACTCCGGAGCGGTAAAGAGCAGTTCATTTTTGCCGTCGGCGTCATAGTCAAGCAACTCGACACGAATCTGGCCGCCCGGTGCGAGCCGGTCGGCTGCGGCTTCGGCTCGGACCAGGTTACGCCAAAGCTCCGTGCGCAGATGGGGTGCGTAGAGCCCGCCAAACACTCCGTGCCAATAGGCATCATTGCATTGGGCGCGCAGAAGCAGTTCGCGGGCATTGGCTATTTCCTGGGCACTGCGCGTCTCGGTGCGGCGGTGCGGAACCGCGGCCAGGCGCGTGCTGGCGCGAAGCATTTTCTTGTGCAGCAGATTGGATTCGGGGTACTTGCGGAAGAAACCGCGCCACGAACCGCCGCGCAGGAACCCGGCGACCTCCGGCCGTTTGGCAAACTCTTGCTGCACCAGGTGGAAACGTTGGCGAACCGAGGTCGGCAGCGCCCATTCCATCATTTCGGGATACGACGCTGCGGGCAGTTCGGCGCGACCTAGCGGCGCGTGGCTTTTCGCGTATTCACCCGGCGGCGTGAGGCTGAGCCAATCCGAATTGGCTTCGAGTGCGACAAAGAAATCCTCGAGCCAGTGATCGGTGTAGCAGTATTCGTAGGTGCCGGGCCAGACGCCGAATTTTTCCATGTCGTCGCCGAAACTAGCGATGCCGTCCGGATGCATGGCGGCGGCTTCCTTCAGGTACGCGATGGCGGCGGCTACTTTCTCCCATGGGACCAGGTAGCGAAGTGCTTTCTGTCCCGCGAACAAACGCACGCTCTTGCCGCGATCTTCGGCCTGGTAGGCGCCGAAGAGTTCCGGTGGCTCGAATCCGGCGCAAAGAAAGTGGAAATCGTCCACCAAGGTGTAGCCGACTTGCGCCGAGGCCAGAACAGAAGGCAGCTGTGGTTCCCAGACTCGTTCGGCAAGCCACGCTCCTGCGGGTCTTTCGCCGAAGTGCCGATCGATGTAGGAAGACAACCGTTCAATTTGCTCGCGCTGATCTTCGGCCGGTATCACTGTCAGGATCGGCTCGTAGAAGCCTCCGCCGACCATTTCCACCTGCTTGCGTCCGACCAGCAACCGCAGCAAGTCGAAGTATTCCGGATGGTGCGCCTCGATCCACAGCAGCAAAGGTCCGGAATAGTGCAACCCGACTCGAACCGCGGGATGTTTTTCGAGAAGACGCACAAAAGGCAGGTAGCCCTGCTGATAGCAGCGTTCCATTACGTCTTCAAAATTGCCGACCGGCTGGTGCGCGTGAATGAGCAGTGAGAGGTGGAATTTTGGCGGCACGGGGACTGTGTCGGGCTCCGTCCCTATCATAACGCGCACTTTTCAATTGCAAGAGCGGCCTGGAGAGCGTGCCGCGACTTCGTAACAGAAATGGCCCGAATGTCCCTTACTGTGCCGAATGCCTGGCGACCCATTCGCTGATGGCCTTTTGCACCTCCGGGGCCATCGTTTCCTCGATGGCTCCGTAGAGCGCCGGCGATCCGGACTGCGCCTTCTGGAACAGGTGATTGACGCCATCGATCTCCATCACCGTAAAGTCTTTGTTGCCGCTTTTTTCGTAAGCTTGGCGCAACAGCGGCACGGTTTGGTCGGCGTCCACCTGCAAATCGCGGTCGCCGTTCAATGCCAGTACCGGGCACTTGATCTTTTCCAGGACCGGAACGGGATCGAAGTCCAGGTAATCGCGAAACCACGGCGTGGTCATCAAGCGGACCTGGTCCGCAAGCGCTGCCGGCGGCACGGAGGCGTTCAGCCCGCTTTTCGCGATCAAGGCGTGGAGCCGCGCTTCCAGCGCCGAGGCAGTTTTTTCTTCGCGCACGGCGGCGTAGGCCGTGCGGTCAAATTGCTGGCTGCGTTCGATCTGCTCCTCCGGCAAGCCGCTGGTGCGCGCCATGAGCTCGGATTGGCGGAGCAGTGTCTGTTCGCCGCGCGTCGCGGGAGCCGCCAGCAACATGAGCCAATCCAAATCGTCGACCCGCGCGGCAACCCGGAGCGCAAGAATTCCGCCTTCGCCCAGGCCGATCATACCTGCGCGCTTCGGATCAACTTCCTTTCGCGCCTTGAGATAGGTCAAAGCCGCAGCCGCGTCGCCCGTTAAGTCCTCCATCGTTGCCCGCTCGGAATTTCCGGTCGACTGCGCGGTGCCGCGCTTGTCGTAGCGCAGGACGACCATTCCTTTCCGCGTCAGCAGATCTGCCAGCACCAGAAACGGCTTGTGCCCGGCAGTTGTCGCGTCTCGGTCCGCGGGCCCTTCTCCGATGAGCACGGCCGCGGCAAAAGGCCCGTTACCCGGCGGTATGGTCAGAGTGCCTGCAAGCGTCGCCTGGCTGTCTCCCGCGGGAAAAGAGGCATCTTCGACCCCGTAAGGATACGGCTTTACGGGATTTTGCGGGCGCCGCAGGTCGAGCGGCTGGTCGGAGCGGCGGAAATCGAGCTTCGACACGCTGTTGTTCTGCGTCCACGTGCCGGCCAGCTCATTTCTTGAAGCGCTCAGCGTGCCGCGATATTCGGCCGCAAACGCCGGTATCTCGAAGCTCAGCTCCCCCTCTTTCTCGGCAACCTTGGAAGCGGGAATACCCTGAATGCCTTGATCGAGGCTGTCTAGCGAGGCCAGCAGCCTGCCTTTGTCGTCGTGGCTTACATGCATCGCGATCCGCATACGCATGTTGGCCACTTCGATCGCGCCCTGCCAGGTCCCTTCGGCCTTGGAAACGGCGTTGGCTGCGGCTCGCGCAGCAGCACTGGCCGCGCGCTTTTCAAACTTCAGCGGCAGACCCATTCCGCCCTGCTCCCAGAGCCCGCGGATGCTGCGGCGATCCGGTTGAATCTTTCCCTGAAACTTCGCGCCGACCGAGGCGACTTCAAAGCGCAGAGTATCTTCTTCGCGAGTCACTTTCGACGCTTCGATACCGTAGACGGCCTGGTTGAGGCTGTCGAGCTTGGCGTGCCATCCACCTGCTGCATCCTTGCTGAGATGCAAGACCAGCTGCAATTCGGTTTCGCCCAACTCGAGAACGCCCGTCCAGTCGCCTTCGAGCGATGCCGCATGGGTGGCTACAGAAGCCGGCTTATCGGCCGCAGGAGCCGTCCGCTGTTGCGCGTAAATGGTTCGACCCGCTGCCGCCGCGCACAAAATCCACGCGAAGATGCCCGCGGCTCTCTTCAATCGTGTCCACTCCCCACGTGTCTTCCTTTCCCTTCCCCATGGCCGGTGCGGCCCTACTCATAGATGTAGCGGCGCGTCGTCGGGTTGGCGCGCGCACTTGCCCTCGAAAAAACAAAAACGGCACGCGAGCACGTGCCGTTGCGGGAAATCTCGCGCGCCGTATGTTTCGCTTACTTCTTGGCGTACCAATCGGTGTTGGTTGCCGCAAACGCCTGCCACTTATCCGGCAGGTCTTCCATCGCAAAAATCGCGGTGACCGGGCAAACCGGGACACACGCGCCGCAATCAATGCATTCGGTCGGATTGATGTAGAGCTGGTTCACTCCCTCATATTCCGGTTCGTCCTTGCGAGGGTGGATACAGTCCACCGGGCACACGTCCACGCAGGCGGTGTCCTTGGTGCCGATGCACGGTTCGGCGATTACATAAGCCATTCAGCTTCTCCTTTGCTTCGCGCGCTGGACGACGCCTGCGCGCCGCCCCAGCAAAATCTCTGGCTTCAGGGCCGGTTCGGCGATCCCGGAGCTGTAAATGGTAATTCGGGATGCCCCGAAAACGTCTACTCCGTTAGTCTACCCGGCAGCACAATGTTTCTCAACCCGGGCCCGGCGTCGCTACCAGCGCCTGGACTTGAGGTAAGCGGCCAGCTCCTCATACTGGTCCGAGGCGATGTAGTCCGCCCCGGCTTTGGCGGCAGCGGCCCAGCGTCTCCGTACCGCTTCTTTCGAGCCGAAATTGTAGCCGCGAAACCAGCCGTAGCAGCTGAGCTCCGCCTTGCTTGCGCCATCCAGCGTGTAAAAACGAATCCAGAGGTTGTTGGCATGAGCATGCCGAACGAGAGTTTCAACACGAATTACTTTCTCTCGCGTCCATTCGCCTGCCGTCGGTTGCCCTTCCGGCTCCACGACGCGCCAGCTGTTGTTCCACCAGCGGTGGTAGTTGTCTGCGGGATTGGGCTCGAGCTCAACTGACGCCGCGGCCGGGTCCTGAGTGTTCGTTCGCACGGCGCCAAAAACAAGCAGCCGCCCACCTACCGGAACCTGGTCGTAAAAAACCGCTTTCTGCGCGTCGGACTCGCCCGTGAGAACCAGAATCGGCTTGAGGTCGAGGGACTCCGGCCGCTCCAGGTTCACGCTGCGAGGTGCCGTAGTAAGCCAGTCCAGGTATTGCGTAAGCAGTTCCCGGATCGCCGCCAGGTGTTCCGGCTCCTCCGACTTCAAATCCAGATTCAGGGTGATCAGCGGCCAGTCGCCGTGATTCCCTTCGCGCAGTGCCTTTTCCACAATCGGCCGCACACGCTCGAAGAAATACTCGCGCATACCCGGCTCGCTGCCGGTAGCCGGAGCACCGTGGCTCACAACCGAGCTCATTTCGCCGGTTCGGGGATTTTTCGCCCACAGCAAGTCTTGCTCAATCGCCAGCGGTGTCCCGGCCGAGAGCGCGCGGTCGATGCGGTCGCTCCACCATTCAAAATAGGGATAGCAGTTGTGAGCGTCTAAAAGGACACGCGCTCCCGGACGCCACCGTTCCCCGACGGGCTCGGGACGGGCGGCGGCCGTAAGCGAAACAGCCACCGCCAGCCATAGCATTGCCCAGATCCGATTCTTGCGCATCATCCCTCCGGCGGCTCGCGACTTGGGAAATTTCGCAACTCGCGAGGCAGCCTATTGTCGCAGGCAAATTTCCCAGCCAGTGCAATTTGTCGGGTTCTCAGAACGAAAGGGGCAATGCCAACTGCATCACAGGCGCCTCGCCGGCAAGAGTGGTGATTTGTGAGACGCCCCCGCTGCTGAAGTTGTTGTTCGGCGGCCCGAACAGAACCGCATTGGCCAGATTGAAGACTTCCCAGCGGGATTGCCGGCCCAGGGGCTCGTGAAGGGAAGTCGCGCATCAAGGCAAAGTCAAAAACGATTTTTTGCTTTTGCAACCGCGCGCTTTCTCTGCAGCACTTGTTCACAGCGGAGCTTTCCGTTTAACTTGGAGTTGCGGCCCGGTTTCGATTTTCGAAAGGCATTCCATGCTCGATCTCAAAGGCAATCGCGTCACCTATTTCGGCCACAGCGCGTTTTCGCTTACCTCCACTTCCGGACAAGTGGCGCTCATCGACCCCTGGATCATGTCCAATCCGCGCTGTCCGGACTCTCAGAAAAAGCTGGCGCGAGTGGACGTCATATTCCTCTCGCACGGGCACGGTGATCATTTGGGCGATCTGCTTGCGATCGCCAAACAATTTCGCCCCAAACTCGTCGCCATCTATGAAACGTGCTGTTGGCTGGCGGAGCAGGGCTTTGCAAACGAAGTGCTGCCTATGAGCAAGGGCGGCGCGCAGCAGGTCGGCGATTTTGGCGTCACCATGACGCACGCCATGCACTCCAACTCGATTGAACATGGCGGCCTGCGCACTTATGGAGGCGAACCTGCGGGATTCGTTCTGCGCATGCCGGGCGGTACCACCGTCTATCACGCGGGCGACACGGCGCTTTTTAGCGACATGAAGCTCATCGGCGAACTCTACCAGCCGAAACTCGCGATGCTGCCGATAGGCGATCTCTTCACCATGGGTCCGCGCGAAGCCGCTTACGCGATCCGTTTCCTCAACGTGAAGCACGTGATTCCCATGCACTACGCGACTTTTCCCGTGCTTACCGGCACTCCCGATAAATTGCGCGAAGAGACTCGCGATATCGCCGGTCTCGAAATTCACGCGTTAGAACCGGGCCAAACTCTGTAAGCCCCCGCGCCGCGCCCGAGCGATTCGAATCGAGGCTGTAACGGTTTGGACATCCCGCGCCTTGGCGCACAGCGGTTGATCCCCTCCCCCGGCTATCCTGGGGTCAATCCGCCGAATGGCGCTAGCGCAATGAACCAAGCGAATTTCGTCAAACCTCAGGGTGCCTGGGCGCACGGGAACCTGCTGATCGCTTCGCGGGATGCCGCGCTGCCGCCTTACTGCGTCAAGTGCGGCCGTCCGGCGGACGCCAAACCCCTGCGGCGGCGCTTCAGCTGGCATCCGCCTTGGGTCTACCTCTTCCTTTTGATCGCGTTGCTGGTATATGCGGTGCTGGCCGCCGTGCTCAGCAAGCGGACCACCCTCGAGCTTCCGCTTTGTCCGGTTCACTTCGAGAAATACAAGACGCTTCGCATTCTGGCGGCGGTACTGCTGCTGGGGTCGATTCCGGAAATGATTCTGGCGGGTGCTTATCTGCCGGAGACCTACATGGGCTGGGGGATCTTTGCAGGAGCCCTGGCCTTTGTAGCGGGACTCGTCTGCCTGGTCATGTTCAACGGCGTGTTGCGCATCGCCCGCATCGACGAATACTACGGATACTTTTCCCGAGCGAGCGAAGGATTCCTCATGCGCCTTCCTCCTCCGCCCGCGGGTATGGTGCTTCCTTCCTGAAGCCCGGGCTAGCGAAAGAAGTTGCGCACGAAAAACCCCAGATTCGCGGGCCGCTCCGCCAGCCGCCTCATGAAATACGGAAACCAGTCCCGCCCGTAAGGAATGTAAATGCGCAGACGGTAACCGTCGCGCACCAGTTGCCGCTGTAGATCGGTGCGTACGCCGTAGAGCATTTGAAACTCGAAATCGTCCTTGGCGACTTTGCTTTCGGCCGCTATGCGAATGGTCGCGCCAATCATGCGCGGATCGTGCGTCGCAATGCCATGGTAGAAGCCGCTCGGCAGGAGCAGGCGCACCAGCTTGATGTAGTTGGCGTCGACATCCTCTTTTTTTGGAAAAGCCAGCTGCGGCGGTTCGGAGTAAGCGCCCTTGCACAGGCGAATGCGGCAGCCGATGGCCAGCAAATCCTGAACGTCCTGTTCGCTGCGGTAGAGATAGGCCTGAATCACGGTTCCGATCGCCGGGCTGCGCTGCCGCACTTTTTTCACCACCTCCAGCGTGCGCTCGGTGTAGGCCGATCCTTCCATATCCACGCGCAGGAAATTGTCGTAGGAAGCGGCCCGCTCGACGATCGAAAGCGCTTGCCCTTCAGAAAACTCGGGGCTCAAGTCCAACCCCAATTGCGTCAGCTTGCAGGAGACGTTGGCATTCAATTTTTCCGCGGCAATGCGGTCGAACACTTCCAGATAGGCGTCGCGGGCGCGTTGCGAGTCCGCCGCCGTCAGAACGTTCTCGCCCAGATAGTCGAGACTGACCAGCATTCCCTGGTCGTTGCACACGCGCGCGGCGGAGATCGCTTCGGCCAGCTCTTCGCCGGCTACAAAGCGATGCGACATCCTTCGGGTGGTCCGATTGGAAGTGACCCAGCGCGCGAAACCTTGGCTTTCGGATAACTTCAGAAGCGTCGAACGGAGCATTGGACACTCTTATTATGCCCGTGCTGCCCCGCTCTGACGAAAGCCACTTTACGAGTCTTTGTGTTCTTCGAGGAACTTTTCCGCGTCGATGGCCGCCATGCAGCCCGAGCCGGCCGCGGTTACCGCCTGCCGGTAGCGATGGTCCTGCACGTCGCCGGCAATGAAAACGCCGGGGATATTGGACACACTGCCGTGCTTTGCCAGCAGGTAGCCGTTTTCATCCATGTCGAGCTTGCCCTTGAAGACGATGCTGTTCGGATCATGGCCGATGGCGACGAACACCCCGTCCACATCAATGTCCCTGGTCTCGCCGGTCTCCGTCTGGCGTACCCGAACCCCGTCCACCAGGCCTTCTGGTGAGAGGATCTCTTCCACCACGTAAGGCGTCAAAAATTCCACCTTGGGGTTGGCCTTGGCGCGGTCAATCATGATTTTCGACGCCCGAAATTCGTTGCGCCGGTGGATCAGATAAACCTTGCTCGCATAGCGCGAAAGGAAATTCGCCTCTTCCATGGCGGAGTCGCCGCCGCCGACCACCGCGATGGGCTTCCCGCGGAAGAAATAACCGTCGCAGGTGGCGCAGGTGGAAACACCGCGTCCGATCAGCTCTTTTTCGCTCTTCAAGCCCAACAAACGCGCCGAAGCCCCGGCGGCGACAATCAGAGTCTTGGTCTGGTGCTTTTCTCCGTTCACCGTTACCGTGAACGGCCGCCCGGTCAAATCCACTTCCGTCACCGCGCCCGTCCTGAATTCCGTCCCGAAACGCTCCGCCTGGCGCTTCATGTTTTCGATCAGTTCCGGCCCCATGATGCCGTCGGGGAAGCCCGGAAAATTCTCCACGTGGGTGGTCAGGGAGAGCTGCCCGCCCGGCTCATGGCCTTCGAGCACCAGCGGCTTCAGATTGGCGCGTGCCGCGTAAATCGCCGCCGTCAGGCCCGCGCAACCGCTTCCGATAATGACCACATTCCGCATGCTCGAAATTCTCCCGACATTAGATTCTTACGGCGGCCCGAGGTTACAGAAGCAGAAATGGCATTGTATCATCAGCGAACTCGCCCCTGCCCGGCGCAGCGAAGCGGCCATTTTGGAGCGCGCTTTCGCCGGCAGCGCTCTGGTGTCACCGTTGGTTCGGTCGTATCGTCAAAGAAACAGGTTCGTTTGAAGTACGCTCGTACATTACCTTCAGGAGAACTTGGTGCTATGGATCCGCGCTATCCGATTGGCAAATTCCAGCAGCCGCTTGAAGCAACCCCGGCCCTGCGCCAGCAGGCCATCGAAATCATCGCCGAAACCCCCGCGAAACTGCGCTCGGCGGTCGAAGGACTGTCGCCCGTTCAGCTCGATACGCCCTATCGAGAGGGCGGGTGGACGGTTCGTCAGGTGGTTCATCATGTGCCGGACAGTCACATCAACGCCTACATCCGCCTGCGACTCGCTTTAACCGAGGAGCAGCCGACGATCAAGGCCTATGACGAAAACCAGTGGGCTCAGCTGCACGACGCCAAGACCGGTCCGGTTGAAATGTCCCTGGCCTTGCTTGAAGCCGTGCACGATCGCTGGGTGCGTTTGTTGCGGGCTTTAAGCGATGACCAGTTCGGGCGCGTGTTCATCCACCCGGAACACGGTCCGCGCACGGTCGATTGGCTGCTGTTTCTCTACGCCTGGCACGGCCGGCATCACACCGCGCATATCACGGAAATGCGCAAGCAGCGTTTCTGGTAGCTGCGCTATTCCGCGGCTCTTACATCGCTTACATCCTTGGGACGGCCGGCCCTCGTCAACTTCGTCAGGCCTTCCTTGCGATTCTTCAAGTAGGCGTCGAAAAACGCGACGCTGTAAGCGTCTATGGTCGAGACATAGGCGCGGTTCAAATCGGTCCACGCAAAATGGCCGGCTCCGTCGAGTTCCACGTAGTACTTTGGCGCTTTCGACTGATCGTAGGCCCCCTGTGTTTTCTTGACGGTAGGCGTGATCCCGAAGTCCCGCGTCCCGCCCTGGTACATCACCGGAATTGAGACCTCTTTTAGCCGCATCGCTGCGAGGAAGGGCGCGCAGTAGGGCGAAAGCGCGAGAACCGCTTTCACGCGCGGGTCTTTCCAAGAAGCCCAACCGCCCGCTAAACCAAGCACGGTGTAGCCGCCGAGCGAATGACCGGCGATGCCGATGCGATTCCGGTCTACGGGCAGGCCTGCAAAGTTGTCGCGGCTCAAAACCGCATTGAGAACGGCCTCGATGTCGTCGCGGCGGTCGCGGTAGGTCGTGTCAGTCCATCGGCCCGCGTCGTGGAAAGGTATTTCGGGCTTCCGTCCTCCGTTGCCGAAATGCCGTCCACTGCCACAGCAGGCGTCTTTGTGATTCGGAGCGACGACCAGGTAGCCTGCCTGCGCTAGCGCCTGCATCAGAAATTTCGTCTGGGTGTTCGAGCCCGTGAACCCGTGCGAGAACACAATCAGCGGATAGCCCGAAGCGTCCGCGGCACGGGTCGGCTTCCAGACCGCAACGTCGCGGCCCGTTAGCGTGACATGTTCTGCCTGCTGGGCAGAGCACCTAGAAAACGCGAATAGCAAAAAGAGGGCCGTTAACCATGTCGGCTTGCATTTCATTCAGGAGTATCGCCCTGCGGCGCCGCCTTGGGTCAGGAATGTCGCGGCTGCCAGAGCGCTTCAAGCGCTGGCAGCGACCTCGTACAGATATTCCACGTGCGAAAAAACGGCGCCGTCCATGTCCTCGACGCGAGGATTCTTGGATTCGATCAAGTAGTATTCATCCGGCGCATGGGCTCCGTTGCCGTGCCCTAGTCCGAAGTGGCCGGCCGGCATCTCGAGCGGTTCGCCAGTAAATACATAGCCAGGCCACGAACCGGCCAGGCGCGGCAACACGACGGGATCAATTCCGTGCCGCTTATAGACCGTTTCTTCGGCACGAACGATCTTGGCGTCGGCGGGCGTGCTCGTGGGGTCGTAGCCACCGGTCATATTGACCTCGATGTCGCCAAAGCCTTTCTTTGCGAGATGTGCCTTGAACAGTTCGAGCGATTCTTTCGCCGTCATGTCCGGCACCAGGCGCAGATCCAGTTTGGCCACGGCACGGCCGGGAAGGATGGTTTTTCCTCCCGGTCCGGTATAGCCGCCTACCAGCCCCTCGATGTTGATGGTCGGCTTCGAAACCAGCAATTCGAGCGCTTGCTCCCAGCTCACGTCATGAACCCAGTGCTCGACTCCCATGCCCTTTTTCGCCGTCTCCTCATTCAGGCGCTTGGCTGCAGTTTCGATCATGCTTTTCTGCTCGGCGCTGAGCGGCTTTGCTTTTCTGGCGTAACCTTCGATTGCCGGCTCGTTTCCATCGGGTGTCACCAGAGACGCGAGCGCTTCGACCAGATGCCAAGCCGGGCTGTCCAGCCGGGCCTTGTTGCTCGAGTGCACGTCTTTGCGCGGACCACGTCCCCATTTCTCGCCGCTCGAAATCATCTCCAGCTCGATTACGCCCTTCGCGCCCAAAAAGGTTGTCACTGAACCATCCAGATCCTGTGAAGCACTGGGCATGGTAATGCCGATGCATTTCCGCAACGCTTCCAAGACTTGCGGCTGCCGGACCACTTGCGAAAAATGCGGCGAGCCGATCTCTTCTTCGCCTTCTGCCACCAACACCAGATTTACCGGAAGCTTCTTGCCCGCCCCGCGAATGGCGTGCAGCGCCGCCAACAACGTCGCTTCCGGCCCTTTTTGGTTTACCGCGCCGCGCCCCATGACGACCCGCCCGAACGGTTTGTCCACCAGTCGGGCCTCAAAGGGCGGCGAACTCCACTCTGCGGGATCGGCCTGCTTGACGTCGTACATGAAATAAAGCCCTAAGGTCTTCTTGGCACCGGCGTCGAGAGAAGCAAAAACGCCGGGCTGTCCATCCGTCGGCATCCGCTTCACCTGTTCGAAGCCGGCGTCGCGCAGCAACTCCATCATCATTTCACAGCCTTCCTTCATCCCGCGATTTTCCGCGGCGATCGAAGGCTGTTTGATCCACGTCTCTAGGCGCCCTAGGGCCTCTTCGTGGCGCTTTTCGATCTCTCGGCGGATCGCGCTCGTATCCTCCGCGCCAAGCCCGGTGGCGGCGCCGCCGAAGATGGCTCGGGCATCGAGCCAGGCAGGTCTCGCCGTCGCAGCCAATGCCGCGGCTCCCGCTCCCTGCAGAAATTCCCTGCGTGCTGCGCCCACCGGATTTTTGCCGCTCATCGCGCCTCCCGAGAATTGTTTATTTCTTCGCGTCAATTTCCTTGCGCAGCGCCTGGCCCTTCCTGAACCACGGGCGCTCGACGCGCTGCATGTAGCCAGGCAGAGTTCGCTTTTTCGCCATCAATTTGTCGAGCCATTCCTTGGCTTCGTCCTTTTTACCTTGGGCATTCAGGAACCAGGCATAGTTGCACAGCGTTTCTGGCGTCGTGGAAAACCCGGTTGCCGGCTGAAACCATTGCTCCGCGCGCGCCAAATCGCCGGTGCGGGCATAGGCATCCGCGAGCAAACCGGAGGCACGATAGTAGTCGAACTTGACGTCGGCGCCTACCACGCGTTCCAGATCCGGAATGGCTCGGGCGTAGTCGTGCAACCCCAGCGAGCTTTTTCCGCGTCCGTAAAAAACGTGCAGCGTGTCGTTCGATGAGCCGCTGGCCTTGCGCGTACCATACAGATCGATCGCCTTGGCGAAGGCGTCGCGCGCCTTTTGGTATTTCCTTTCCTCCAGATACAGATCGCCAAGCTCTTCGTAGTTTCCCGCCGAAGGATTGTCAATGATCTGCGTTTCGAGCGCCTGAATGCGCGAGCGCCGGCCGAAGCCCTGAAACACGCGCGGCAGCAACCGCATATCGGGGAGCGCTTCGATCAAGAGATAGGCACTGGCGCCGATGGGTCCGCCGATCAGAATGATCCAGAGCCAATAGCTCTCCGGCCGGCGTTTCACGAAGTGAACCACCGCGAGGATCTGCAGGATGATTCCCCAAGGATAAAAGAGGTAACCCAAGTGATTGGCTCCGTCGTTCAGGGCTGCAAATGCTCGCTTGCAGCAGGCACACCCGTTCCGAGTCTGATGAATTCCACTTCACTACCGGCCCGGGTGTCAATAGCTGACAGGTTTGTGGTGCGCCGGTGCTATGATCCTTGCTGATTTTTTCTGGGGGTCCTCATGCTGAAGCGCGTCGCCATGGCTGCACTCGTGGCGTTGTTCGTGTCTGTCCCGTCTATCCTTGCAGCCGATGCGCCGCCCTTGCGCGTGGCGATTGCCGGACTGGTGCACGGCCACGCCGGCGGCTTTTTTTCCCAGGCATTGCCGCGCAAGGACATCCAGATTGTCGGAATAGCGGAACCTGACCGCGCGCTCTTCGACTCCTACGCCAAGAAGTTCAAGCTAGATTCCTCCCTCTACCATGCGGATCTCGACGAGCTGATTCGCTCCCTGCGTCCGCAAGCGGTGCTCGGTTACACATCGACCTTCGACCATCGCAGGTTGGTGGAGACCTGCGCGAAGTACAACATTCCGTTAATGATGGAAAAACCGCTGGCGACCACCTATGAGGATGCGCAGGCCATCGCCGCCGCGGCACGGAAGGCGAAGATTGCGGTTCTGGTGAACTACGAAACTTCCTGGTATTCGAGCAATCGCGCGGCGTATGAGCTCTTGCATTCCGGGGCGATCGGCGAGCTGCGCAAAGTCGTGGTTCACGACGGACACCAGGGGCCGAAAGAGATCAACGTCGAAGCGGAATTTTTCAGCTGGCTCACCGATCCCAAACTGAACGGCGGCGGAGCGCTTTTTGATTTCGGCTGCTATGGGGCGGACCTGATGACCTATCTGATGGACGGCGCGCGCCCGCTGACCGTAACCGCGGTGACGCAAAGCATCAAGCCGGACATCTATCCCCGTGTGGACGATGAAGCCACCATCGTGCTGACCTACCCCAAGGCGCAGGCGATTCTGCAGGCGTCGTGGAACTGGCCCTACAGCCGGAAAGACATGGAAGTCTACGGGCAGACGGGCTCGGTCGAAACGATTGCGAACAACGACATTGCCGTGCGGCTGCCGCGCGAGAAGCAGGCCACTGTGAAGACCGCGTCTCCGATCCCGGCGCCTTACAACGACTCGCTGACTTATCTCCGCGCGGTGTTGCTGGACGGCGCCAAGGCGGATGTGTATTCCTCGCTCGAGACCAACGTGATCGTCACAGAGATCCTGGATGCGGCTCGACGTTCGGCAGCGACCGGGCTGACGGTCAAGCTGCCGCGCGTACCGCAATGAGTGTTGACAAGGGATGGAGGCTTGGTCCTATCCCGGTTCTCCCGTTCCTCCTGTCGCCTTGAATCAATGACCTACTGATACAGCGGTGCATCGGCTCGGCAGGGTTGATTTGGTACGCGTAGAACTTTCGGTCATTCCCGGCGAGGCCGTACTCTTCGTGCGGAAAGACATAATGGTCCGCACAACCCCTCAACGGCATCCCGGCCCTCGCTGATCGGCTTGATTCGCCTGCTCGACCCCCCGCATGCAAATTCGGTCGGGTGAACTATCGGGCTTCGAGCACCGGGCCTTTGTCGGGATGGAGGATAACGCAGGTACGGCTGACCCAAATCTGTCCTTTGGGGCCGTTCCTCCCGTTCGCTTCATCTGCTATCACTTCTGCATCGCTTTTCTGCGTTCTGCATGATCAAGCCTAAGAGAGCACCCAGGAGCAGCTCTATGATCCCTAAGCTGGGACTCACTACCGTACTCCTCACCGCCATTCTCGTTGCCGGTGCCCCTGGCGCAGTAGGGCAAGTCAACGCCCTAAGCCTGGCCGGTTCCCGCAACGTCCGCCCCGAAGCCCGGCCTGAAAACGATCGCGGCCGCGTGATGGACTCCATCTCCCTGCAGCACATGCTCCTCCAACTCAAGCGATCTCCCCAAAAAGAAGTAGCTCTAGAGCAGTTCATCCGCGAACTGCAAACCCAGGGTTCTCCCAATTATCATCACTGGCTCACTGCACAGGAATTCGGCGCGCGTTTCGGAGTGGACCAAGCGGACCTCGACGCCGTTACCGCTTGGCTAGAATCGCAAGGCTTCCGTGTCAACGTCGTCTACCCGAACGGCATGCTCATAGATTTCTCGGGCACCGCCGGCCAGGTCCGCAAAGCCTTCCAGACCGAAATTCACCATCTCGCCGTCCAAGGCCAAATGCACATCGCCAATATGAGCGAGCCGCGCATTCCCGCAGCCCTTGCTCCCGTGATTGCCGGTGTCGTCTCCTTGCATGATTTCCGCCCTCATCCCATGCACCGAATGCGCAAGCCGCGCCCTGAGTTCACCATCGGCGGCCTTTTCGGCGATACCTACGCTGTCGTCCCGGCCGACCTGGCCACCATCTACAATTTAAATCCTCTCTTCAACTCGGGCATTTCCGGCCAAGGCCAATCTATCGTCCTCATCGAAGACACCGACGTTTTTGCTGCCGCCGACTGGACCGCTTTTCGTTCCACTCTCGGCCTTTCCGGCTACACGAGCGCGTCGTTCGCCTCGCTCCATCCGGCGCCGTCTGGCGGCACCAACAACTGCCTGCCGCCCGGCGTTATCGCCCCTAATGACGCCGAAGCGATTTTGGACGCGGAATGGGCCAGCGCCGCCGCTCCGAGCGCTGCCATCCAGATGGCTGCCTGCGCTGATACCGCTACCACGTTCGGTGGCCTGATCGCTTTACAGAATCTGATCAACGGCAGCGCGCCTCCTTCCATCGTCAGCATCAGCTACGGCCAATGCGAAACTGTCAACGGCGAGGCAGCGAACGCCGCCTATTCTTCCGCCTATCAGCAAGCCGTGGCCGAAGGCGCCTCTGTTTTCGTCGCCGCGGGCGATAGCGGGCCAGCCGGATGCGACAACGGAGCTCTGGTCGCGACCCATGGAATCGGCGTCAACGCCTTCGCATCCACGCCTTACAACGTCGCCGTTGGCGGCACCGACTTCAGCGACACGTTTTCGGGTACCAACCTTAGCTACTGGAACTCCACCAACACACCCACTTTCGGCTCGGCGACTTCCTACGTTCCCGAAATTCCTTGGAACGACTCGTGCGCAAGCGCGTTGGTCGCCTCGTACCTGGGCTACCCGGTCTCCGGCCCCTCCAGCCTGTGCAACGATCCCTTGCTGGGCTCGATGTTCGAGAGCACCGTGGCGGGCGGTGGTGGTCCGAGCCAGTGCGCCACAGGCTCTCCGACAATGAATGGGGTGGTCGGCGGTTCCTGCGCGGGTTGGCCAAAGCCTTCCTGGCAATCTGTTCCCGGCAATCCCAACGACGGCGTCCGCGACACGCCCGACGTTTCGCTGTTTGCCGCAGACGGGCTTTGGAGCCACTACTACGTCTTCTGCTGGTCGGACACGGCGCATGGCGGAGCGGCCTGCGGCGGTGATCCCAGCACGTGGTCCGGCGCGGGTGGCACCTCCTTCGCTTCGCCGATCATGGCCGGCATCCAGGCGCTCATCAATCAGAAGGCTGGCGGGCCGCAGGGCAATCCCGCTCCTGTTTACTATCAGCTCGCAGCGGCTGAGTTCGGTTCCGTCGGCAGCGGGTCCTGCAACGCATCCGACGGCTCTGGCGTTTCCGCGAGCTGCACGTTCTATGACGTAACGGATGGCGACATAGACGTGGACTGCACCGGCCCTAACTGCTATCTGGGCGGCGCCTCCGTCGGGGAACTTTCCACTTCGGTGAACGCTTTTGCCCCCGCTTACGCAACCTCAAAGGGCTGGGACTTCGCTACTGGCATCGGCAGCGTTAATGCTGCCAACCTCGTCAACAACTGGCCGGCGACAGCTCCGGCGCAAGACTTTGCCCTTTCCGCAGCTCCCGGCACCGTGAACGTGGTGCAAGGCAACGGCGGAGGCGCCGCGATCACCATCACGCCGCAAAACGGCTTCAACGGCGTCGTCAGCCTCACCGCTTCTGGTTTGCCTTCCGGCGTGACTGCAGTTTTCAATCCGAGCGACGCAACCTCCGGCAGCACCCTGACCTTTACCGCCTCCGGTACCGCCGCAATCGGTTCAGCCACCGTAACCGTCATCGGCACTTCCGGCAGCTTAACGCACCACGCTCAAGTCACGCTCGTCGTGAATCCGGCCGCGACGTTTACTCTTTCCGCTGCTCCCGCTGGACTAGGCGTCGCGCAGGGGGCTCAGGTCGGCAGCACCATTACCGTCACCCCACTCAACGGATTCAGCGGAGCGGTCAGTCTCTCAGCCTCCGGCGTGCCGGGCGGCGTTACCGCATCGTTCAATCCGGCCAGCACCACCAGCACCAGTACCTTAACTTTGACCGCCAGCACCAGCGCCGCCATCGGCACTTTTACGGTCACCATCAACGGTGTCAGTGGCAGCGTAAGCACCTCCACAACACTTTCCCTGACCGTCGTCGGCGCGCCAAACTTCAGCTTGTCGGCTACACCCGCAAGCCTGAGTATCGGGCGCGGCAGCAAAGGCACAGTCGCCATCACCATCGCGCCGAGCAATGGCTTTGCCGGAAACGTCATGCTCTCAGCCTCCGGCATGCACAGCGGAACCACCGCGGCTTTCAGCCCAAACCCTGCAACCGGCCCGAGCACATTGACCTTGTCCACCACGCGCAAAGCCGCCACCGGAACGGTCACGATTACAATTACCGGGAAGTCCGGAAATCTCACTCAGCAGACCACGATCAGCGTGACCGTGCATCGGTGAGGTGTTGTCCTTCGATGAAGAAATTCTTTGCTGCGTTTATCGAAATGCCCGCAAACGCAGAAGACCGCTCTCGCTGCCGGCGGGATGAACGCCACAAAAGATAAGCTGCTGGACACCCGTCTGCTGGCTGCGGAGTCCAAGCTACTGTGAGACTGATCGTACTAATATCGCTGGTGCCCGCAGGAGCAAACGGCCCCAGTTAGAACTTAGCCTCGCGCGCAAGTGTCCGCGTTTGGCGTTCGTAGGTCAAGGCGATATCAACCCACACCGGCCGGGTCTTTTCGCGTCACTATTTTCCCGTTTTCGCTTCCTGCGCATCGGCGGGTCGAGAGCAAAGTAAAAATCTCCAGGCCCGGCACCGGACAAGGAATGAAATCATCTCGCCTCCGAAGCGCGCACAGTCACGGAGCTGCTTTCCACCGCGCAGATCCTCTCCTTGAGAAGGATGATTGCACACAGATAGAAACTTCAACCTAGGGAGCGTGAGAGGCGACGACGCCGATGTTGGCGATATCATCGCCTTTTTTCAGAGAGGGAACGGCATTGATGTGGAGGACGACTCCAGCGACAGGGGCGCGGACTTCGAGGATGCGCTTGCCAAAGTAGTCAGTGACATAACCAACTTGCATGCCTTCTTGGACGTAGGTTCCCCGCTTGACGAGCGGATACCAGATGCCCGGACCGTCGGAGATGATGTCTGCGACTCGATCGAGCCACACCGGATTTTCAACGGGATGAGGGTCGCCCGCGAGCATCTTGAGAGACCGCATCGTGCTGAGTGTGCCGTCAACAAGCAATGAGACGTCGTCGCTCTCTACCGTACCGGCGTAACCAGCTTCGACGACGATCGACGGCTTGCCACGAGCCGTAGCGGTGTTGTCGAGGTACCGAGTAGCGTTAATGTCGGTTGGACGATCGCGCCAGATGATGATGTGATCGAGCCCGAAGGCCAGGACCATTTCTTTCGAGACACGGTCCTGTGCCTCTTTCCCTGTTGGTGCCCAGTAAGCGTAGGGCCGGAGACTTTCGTCCAGGTCGCCCCCGTGGTAGTCGATGAGGTAATCGCTGCGGTCAACGACTTCTTTAGTAATGAGAAGTGAAACGCGCTCGGTTTGCGAGCCGTCGGCTTTGCCGGGATAAAAACGGTTCATGCTCTTGTTGTCGATGGGATTGACATGTGGAACCTTTTGCTCGAAGGACGGCACGTTGACGAGCGGAAGGACGATGACCGCACCTGAAATTTCAGCTGGATCGAGTAGGTTGATAAGTTTTTCGAGCGCGACAATGGAAACGTACTCCGTGCCATGGGCCCCTGAGACCAGAGCAAGGACGGGTCCGGGCTTGGCTCCATGGATGACGACAACAGGCAATTTGGTGGCTGCGTCGACGCCTGCCGGAACCTCAAGATAGCCGTTGGCTTTTTTACCAGCAGCGGCCGAGGCAGTTCCGACGGAGAAAGACGAACGCTGGGCATGCGACTGGAGGGCCCAACAACTTAAGACCGCAAGTGTTGCAAGGCGATGACACGAACGAAGCATGGAGCCTCCTCAAAGCGCGTGAGAATAGCGCGAGTGTTTGGTTTGAGCAACGCGCCCCCTGAATGCCGGGTATCCGCTCAGTGACTCACTCCTTTTCCTACTGGAGCCGGCCAGATCCGTACACCACGCCGGTGCCGGCACCATGGGGTTTCGTTCACCACGGTTGGACCAGGAAGCATTCTCTCTGACAAGATGCGCGCTGCCGATCCTAGATTGATACTCAGGGCGAAGCGTTACGGGCGGCGTCAGCTTAGCCGCGAGTCCTGGTGTCCAGTTTCTTGCTCAGCCGCTCAGGGCGGGGGTTCGACGAAAACGTCAAGGTCGACATTTTCCGGGACAGATGACCGAGCAGTTCCGACATTTTTGTTCACTTGCGTTTTCAACCACTTGCCGTGCCTTTCATGGCCCTGTTCCTTTGGCACCTGCCTTGCTATCACCCCACTGGGGAGCATGGAATCGACGCCCACGGTATTTTGGTTTAACTGGCCTTCAGCATGCGAATACTACTGGCATGGACAGCGTACCTCCTGCTGGCTCAGTTGGCGGCACTCGCCCAGAGCGCTCCTGAGGAACTAAGAAAAGTCGCCAGAAATCCGTTCGCAGATGAAATCGAATTAAGGTTCGAAGATGATGTCACCTTCGGTCAGGGTCCTTTCGACCGCGGTGCAAATACACTTCAGATTCAACCGCTGTTTCCACTTTCGATTACAAGAGACTGGCTTGTCGTAACTCGGGTGAAGGCGACTGCACTCGCTTATCAGCCAAATCCTGTCGCAAAGAGTGGAGGGACCATAGGGCCGGGCGATTCGACCGCGTCTTTCTACTTGACACCGGTACATACGGGAAGGCTCCTTTGGGGTCTAGGGGCAGCAATCTTATTTCCGTCAGCCACAAGCGATCAGCTTGGTGCTGGAAAATGGGGATTAAGCCCGTCGATTGCGTTATTGATACAACCCGAATGGGGCTCTCTCAGCGTCCTGGTCCACAATTATTGGTCAATTGCAGGCGGCTCAAAGCGTTCTGACGTGAACCAGCTGCAGCTCGAACCGACGCTCTCCTACAATCTGCGTCATGGCTGGTACCTCACCAGCCAGCCTAGGCCTAGTTTCGGTTGGCACACATGGCACCGCTCCTACCATTCAAGCAAGCGGCCGAAAGGGGTATAGTCGGGCGCGGCTATTTGCGGAAAATTTGGCGTACGCTGGCGGGTTTGCTGGACCTAGATATTCTTGATTGTTTGCTGCTGGCTGCTACTGGTCGCGCTGCTGGCCGTCGCACTACACGGGCGCTTAGCGCTGGAAATGATTAGGATTCAGAACGAACTGAACCAAATGGCGCACTAGGTCACTTCAGCGCGAAACCGAAGGAGCTTGTTCGAATGCCCAGATTAAGGGATCTTACGGAAACCTTCCGCCTCTCAGACAGGGCCGCAGGTGGGCAATATCTGCGGTTGTTTCTCACGAGCTTCGCTGCACTGTATGTGGAAATCATGTTGATCCGATGGGTCGGGACGGAGTTCCGGTTATTCGCGTATTTCCAAAACCTGACGCTTATTGCCTGTTTCCTTGGATTTGGCTATGGGTGTTTTCAGGCAAAAAAGCGACCGGTGCAGCTTTTCGATTGCACTGCGCTTTGTGTGATTGCGATCTTGATTGACCTACCCTGGCGCAGTTGGGCGGGGATACTTGAGTTCATGGGCGCGGGGCTTTCCCTAGATCCGGATGTATCTATATGGCATGACGTGGCGGGCCAAGTATCCTGGGCGGGTTTTACAGTATCGGCCATGTTTGTAGCGGGAATCCTGTTGCTGGTGATCGCGACGATGATTCCGCTGGGAACCTGGGTGGGTCGCTTTTTGGAAGACGCACCAAATACGATCACGGCGTATAGCGTGAACCTGTTCGGCAGCCTGGCGGGCATCTGGTTTTTTGCGGGAGTGTCATTCCTGGGATTAGCTCCCGTTTACTGGTTTGCCCTTGCGTTTGCTCTCGCCCTCCTGATGCAGCCAGCCTGGCAGAAAACCGGAATCGTAGCAGTGACTGGTATGGCAGTGTGCTTGACGGTTCTGGCCCTTGACCGTCTGCCTACCGGTAAGACGGTTTGGTCTCCCTACCAAAAACTTGAAGTTATTCCACAAGGAAACGAGAACTACCAGATCAACGTCAATAATACCGGCTATATGTCGATCGCCAATCTCTCGGCGAAGGAATCAGAGAAGAATCCGGAACTAGCAATTCAATACCGACGGGAAAGTTCCTATGAAACTCCTTATCGATTTTTAGACCATCTGGACATGGTTCTCATCGTCGGTAGTGGTGCGGGAAACGATGTCGCAGCGGCTTTGCGACATCGAGCCAGGAATATTGACGCGGTGGAAATCGATCCCGCTATTTACAACCTTGGCCGTACCCTGCATCCAGAGAAACCCTACGATTCACCGAGTGTCCACACATCGATTAACGATGCCAGAGACTTCATGCGCCGGACGAGTCATCGATACGATTTGATTTTGTTTGGCCTGCTGGACTCTCATACCCAGTATTCCAACCTCAGCAGCATGCGAATTGACAACTATGTTTATACTCAGGAGGCGTTTGCAGAGGCCAAGCGGCTGTTGAAGCCGGACGGAATCCTAATAGTAAAATTTGAGTTGGGAGCACAGTCCGAGTGGATGGGACAGCGCTTTTATGGAGAGTTGAATGAAGTGTTTGGGAAAGCTCCTTTGGTTTACTACAATCCGCAGGTTTATGGGTTCTTTCCGGCAACAATTTTCTTGACCTCAAAAAGCGACGTCATTTCAAAAAAGGCCGCAGATCGAGACGTGGCCGCATTCTTGTCAGAACATCCGCCACAATTCTCTCTCAACGCAGCCTCAGCAGCACTGCTCACCACGGACGATTGGCCATATATCTACCAAAGAAGAAAGACCATACCCAGAGTCTATCTCGCGGTGTCGTTGATTTTGCTCGCTTTAGCGATCTTGCTGGTACGAAAAAAGCTTGACGTCCGGAGAACTTCGACTTGGCACTTTTTCCTGCTGGGAGCGGGCTTTCTGTTATTGGAGACGCAACTGGTGAGCCGCCTCGCATTATTTTTTGGTTCGACTTGGATTGTGAATTGTATTGCCCTCACTTTTATACTGCTAGTTCTAGTCGCGGCAAATTACTTTGTGGTGGCTGTCAAAGTGACAAATCTAGTGCCGTACTACGCTGTTTTGATCTTAAGCTTAATCGGAATTTATCTGGCGCCCTGGGCCCGTCTCCCATTTTCGAGTCGAATATTGGGGGTTTTGCTGGCCAGTGCGTATTCACTGCCGTTATTCTTTGCGGGAATCATTTTCACGGAGAATTTCCGGCGTGCGAGTGGAAGAGCGGATTGTCTAGGAGCAAATATCCTGGGAGCAGTGACTGGAGGGCTTGCGCAGAATTTGTCATTCATTTTTGGACTCAAAGCATTGCTATTGATCGCTGCCGTCTCATACGGTCTCGCAGGTGGGTTGAGTTTATTCCCCGAATCATCATCGTCGTCCGTCCCAGCGACCACGCCATGCGAAACACTGTAGCGGAAACTGTAGCGACTACCAGTTAAGAAGCACTGAAGCACTTGCATGAGGTAGGCAAATCATTCTGGCAAGTTGTGTAGCATCAACCAATCCGAATCTAGGCTCAATAGGTGCAAAAAGGCTGAATGGAACTCTTAATCAGCGGGTTGGAGGTTCGGGCGGGAACGTCTTTAATCGTTTAATCGAGCGCGGGCTAAATTTCTAGAACGTCGCCCATGCGGGGAAGGGTCGTTTTTAATCTGAATTTCTCATGGACGAGACAGGCCAGTGCTCTGCGCGGGCCATCTTCTCCATGGGTTAGAACGACTCGGGGTTTGCTGGGCGCCACATGGCCGAGCCAATGTAATAGATCAGATTGTCCAGCGTGAGCGCTGAATCCTCCAAGAGTATGAATCTTGGCACGCACAGCAACCCGCTCACCGTGAATGGTCACTCTGGACTGCCCTTCGATCAGCCAGCGACCCAATGAGCCGTGCCCCTGGTAGCCGACCATCATTACATGGGCCTCCTCCCGCCAGAGATTATGTTTGAGATGGTGGAGAATACGACCAGCATTGCACATGCCAGCACCAGCCATGATGAGGCAGACGCCTTGGTGCTCATTGATTTTCATGGACTCCTGCGGGGAGATGCTGGCTTTCAGCGTGGCGAGATCCGCACGAAGCGGACGCTGGGCAATGAAGCGCTTCATGCGGTCGTCGAAAATTTCCCGGTGCTTGGTGTAAACGTTGGTGGCTTCGATGGCCATCGGACTGTCGAGAAAGATCGGGAAAGGCAGGATAGTCTTCTGGCGGAACATCCGGCCAAGCAAGCTTATGAGCAACTGAGCGCGTCCGACAGCGAACGTCGGCACGAGCACGCGACCTCCGGAACTGACAGCGTCCTTGATGATCGCTTCAAATTCCTTGACCGTTTCCAGAAAAGGACGATGGTCGTGGTCGCCGTAGGTGGATTCGAGGAAAACAAGATTCGCGTGCTGGAAGGGCTGAAAGTCGCGGAGGATGGGAACGCCACGCGGACCGAGATCGCCGGAGAAGATGATCGATTTTTCCGAGCCGCCATCGTTGACTGTTAGTTTGATACTGGCGGAGCCCAGCATGTGGCCTGCTTCGGTCCACGTGGCTTGAATGCCGTCGGCGACCTCAATGGATTTGTTGTAAGGAACCGGCCGCATCAGCGAGAGGATCTGCTCAGCTTCCTTCATTTCGTACAGGGCTTCCTTAAGCGGCTTTCCCTTTCGCTCCAGCCGGCGGTTTTGGCGAAAAACATCCTGGACCTGAATTTTCGCTGAGTCACGAAGAATGAGGGCGGTCATGTCGATGGTGGCCGGAGTGCCGAATACCGGGCCGCGATAACCGAGTTGAGCGAGAAGAGGCAGCCTTCCGGTGTGATCGAGATGAGCATGCGTGAGCAGAACAGCATCCAGGTGAGTATTGGGCCGCGCAGGGGGACGGTTGAGGGATTCCGATTTCCTTCCACCCTGAAACATTCCACAATCCACGATGACTCGCCCTTTTTTTGTATCGAGGACGTACGCGGAGCCGGTAACTTCTCCACCAGCCGCACCAATAACCGTGATTTTCACCGAGACACTCCTTGCCCGACGTCAGGCTCGTGGTTGCGGTTTCAGCAATTTGCGCGTCGTTGAAGGCAAACTGCGCAGGATCAGTTCGACAGCTTCTTGTGGCGAGTCCGTGACACGACCAAATCCAAGTTCCTTTTTCTGAAACACTCCGTGATTCATCAGGTCCTGGCCCCAAATTTGCAGGCCTTTCCAGAATTTGCGGTTCAGGAGAATGATGGGGAATGGTCCGATTTTCTGGCACTGGATGAGAGTGGCGGCCTCAAAGAGTTCGTCGAGCGTCCCAAGCCCGCCTGGCATCACGATGAATGCGCAGGAGTATTTAACCAGCATGACTTTGCGCGTGAAGAAATAGCGGAATTCAACACTCTTTTGTACGTAAGGATTGGCAGACTGCTCGTGAGGCAA
>Ga0306922_10000568_pt1 | contig 31189 bp, 36 predicted proteins | sample sta12Cox44000082_FD_203758 | JGI IMG/M metagenome (GOLD analysis project Ga0306922, IMG submission 203758) | Lab enrichment of tropical soil microbial communities from Luquillo Experimental Forest, Puerto Rico - statoxic.12C.oxic.44.000.082 (v2)... | ecosystem: Environmental > Terrestrial >... | reverse complement strand
TCGCTCGCACCACAAAGCCTGGTTTGGAACGATGTCTCGGTGGAGACTTATTACAGCCCCGCGCGTACCATTGGCGGTGACTTCGGCGTGGTGTTTCCTCACACCGATGAAAGTCTAAGCATCCTCATGTGCGATGTATCCGGTCATGGTATTGGTTCGGCGCTCATGGCAAACCGCATTTACTCCGAGACACTGCATCAGCTCGAACGCAAATCAGGACCGAGCGCTGTGCTGCGACGGGTTCACGAGTTCGTGCACGATCGACTCGCCATAGACACCTTTTACTTCACCATGGCTGCTGTTCGTTTCACAATGCGCGGACGGCGTGCAACCTTTGCTGCCGCAGGCCATCCACCGGCGATGCTCGTCTCGAATGGCTGTGTCCACCTGCTCGAGTCGCAAAATGGAATCCTTGGTTGCGTCGATGAAATAGCACCATCCGAGTCCGCGAAAGAAATGGAGCTCTCGACTGGAGACCGATTCGTACTCTACACGGACGGCCTCGTTGAAGTCTTTAACAGTCGGCAGGAAATGCTTGGCACCGAAGGATTTTCTAAGTTAATCCTCGATACGGCAAAGCTTCCATTACCGAAGATGCGCCAGGCGATCCTCGAAGGCGTGACCGCGTGGAGACACGGTCCTCTCGCCGACGACGTTTCGCTCGTAATCGTTGAAGTTCGCTAGCGCCGTGGGAGCCGCGTTCCGTTTTTCGGGCAAGTGCGGACATTGCATGAAAACGATATTCTGCACCTCAGTTATCAAGCTGATTCTCGAGCATGGGCTCTCGCTGCGTCAGAACTATGTCAGAACCCTATCTGTTGGGAGTGCCTGGGTCAAGCTGCGCTGCGCTTGTTATGTGCTCCTGGTCGTAGTGCTTACGACTGGGATCTCCGCCCAAGTTACGCCGCAGTCCGACGTACCATCAGACCAGCAGGTGCTCGCATTTTTGACCGAGTCAATCGACTGGTATCGGCATCGCGCGGCAGAGGAGCAGCTCGCAACCGAACTAGTCGACCTTGTGTTCCTGGAGGACAATCGGCCAGTCGCCGCGCAGATTGTACGACTGTCGTTTGATTTTGCGAAAGCTGATGCGTCCCTTGGGGCCACGTTCCAGGCCGGCAGCCAGACAGCGAGCGCTGCGATCGCGAGCGGCTCCTCGGCAGAGTTGGCGCATTTCGCTGAGTTGGAAAATAAAGCCGACTTGGCGAGCCAACAAGCACACCAAGAAGTCGAGAAAATCAAGAAGAAGCTCGTAACCGCACGTGCAGCCGAGCGCCGAACGTTGCAGGCCGCGCTGGATGTGACTCAGCGTCGCTTGGACCTCTTGCAAGCAGCATTGGCAAGTCTCCGGGAGCTGGTTGACTTCGTGCAGGTCAGTGCCGCTCGCCAGACCGATCTGACATCGAGTATCGAGGACCTCGCACGAACCGTGCCCGAGGTGACCAATCCCACGGCGATGAGATCACGGACACAAATTTCTGAGCTGGCTTCATTCGCTAAGCCGCGGGATTCCGGTATTCTCGGCCTGAGCTCGGAAGTGTCAACGCTTGGAAGAACACTACACATCCTCGACGATGAGATCCGCCGGACCGACAAGTTGCGGCAGTCATCCGAGGATGTCCGCAGTCCCTTGCTGGCATACGCCAACAAGCGTTTTCCAATTAGTGCAGACAACAATCTTCAGGCGAGCGACCTTGGCGTATTGCAACAGCAGAAGGCAGAACTTGATGCACTCATAGCTGTGGCCAAGACACTTGCTCCCGCCATGGTAGCGTTAGATAAGCAGAACGTGTTGCTTACTGTATACATTTCGCGCCTGAAAACGTGGCGTGCCACCGTCGAAAACGAAAATGAGAAAACGTGGAGAAACCTAATATCGCGGCTGGTGAGTGTTGCAGTACTGATTGGCGCGCTGCTACTAATTGGCGCCGCTGCACGCAGCCTTACTGACCGTCATGTTCGCGACGCTGAGCGCCGCCACGTTATGCGGGTGATCGAGAGGGTTGTCCCATGGGTCATCATTGTGCTGGTCGCCGCACTTTCTTTTACATCCGACTTGACATCGTTGGCGACCTTCTTCGGTCTACTGACGGCAGGAGTAGCCATTGCGCTTCAAAGCGTCATCCTTTCCGCTCTAGGATACTTCTTGCTGGTTGGAAAGCGCGGAATAAGAGTCGGAGACCGGGTACAGATTTCGGGGGTCACCGGGAATGTAACCGATATCGGTTGGCTGCAATTTCGGCTACAAGAGATTGACCACGAAACACAGCAGCCCACAGGTCACGTCGTCACATTCTCGAATTCTTTTGTCTTTGTCTCACCGGCTACGGGCCTGTCGTCGCATCGAGAGGATGTCAAGCAGGCGCAACTGGAAGGTGTGGGAAAGACCCCACAGCTATAGAGTCGATTTGCTGTTGTCGTCCGGCCCGGTTCCAAAACAAAGCGCTTCAACGGCATTAGCCGCGAGCAGGTATGCTAACGTGTCCTCAACAATATAAGTTCGAAAGCGTGTGATTCGAGTTTAATAATGTCAGTGTTTTTCTTGCCTCTTGCAAGCTCCTCGAGTTTGGGAGAGCCGATTGGATGATCGAGCAAGGCTTCGATCAACTCTTCAGGCGACTTACCCGGTGAAACCAGTGATCCCACGAAGTTTTCATCGTCAATCTCAATGGGTACTGTTTTTCTTGCCATAAGGTACGAACATTCTCATGGTTCTCTCCGACTCCTGGCTTTAGACGTTGGTTGCGAGCCGTTTTTTTGCAGCCGAACGATCTGCTTTAGCCGACGTAGGTAAGAACCCCACGCCAGATCCCTTCCCCGATCAAGACGTTCACCGCCAGCGTCCCGACGGGATGGGAGGTGTCTACTACTTTCGTACCGGTGGAAAGTCTTTCAGCAGTTTTTGCGCTCCCTTGTTGAGCCTTTCCTGATTCTTCTCCTGTTTTTTGCTGGGTTCAAGGGCATGTTGCGCAGCACCTATCCAAATAAGCTTCTTTGCAGCAGGGTCATACATACCAAGGACGAAAGTCCCGATGTTAATAGTTGAAGTCGTCGCCGAAAATGAATTGAGGCCGCTGCCCCACGGGCCCCAGCCGCCCCATCCTCCCCAACCGCCCCAGCCATCCGCGAAGCCGTTTATCTGCTTCTCCCGATCGATAGCAAGTTGGTAGCCAAGGAGTAAATCGGCTTTACCCCCGTCTACCGCTTTCGTGAGGCCCTTGGCTGCCATTTGTGAATCGACCGCTTGCTTGACCTGGGTGTCCAGGATCTGGTCGGGCTTACCACCTACTTGGGGCACGCCCTTTACCTCGTCGACCCATGCGTAGGTGTGATATCTCGAAAAATCAATTCCTGGCAGATAGTTGGTTCTCACATCCTGCGCGTATGTCACTGAGCACGCGACGAGTGCCAGGACCAATGCAGGACCAAACTTTGCCTTCCAGTTTCGAGATTTTTGCCACAACATATTTTTCCTTTCAGTAACTTGCGTTAACCTTTCGTCAGCACTGCTCCGAACGCTAATGCATTCGAGTGGCCAGCGAACCCCGCCCAAACTGTTCTTTCAAGTGCCTTTCAAGGAAGAACATAAGCGGACGTTGACAATCTTTTCGCATCAGTAGAGAGCCGGACTCTGGGCATGTGCTGCCAGCATTCGGTCAGATCAGTCAGCGATGCTTTGAGTGGCAGAAGTGCCGTGATGAACGGTGCCCCTATGTGCTCGCTCTGCCCCCAATCACGCCGGACCGAGTCATGCCGGTTCGCAAATCGCACCTTTCTGGTGCGCGGCACAGTCACCATGAACAATGTCTATGCAGTGATCAGTGCGTAGTGCGATTGTGGCTGTGCGAAAAAGTTAGCAACACCAACGCGAAACTTGCGAATCATCGCCTGACCGTCAGTACCGGGCATCCGGCGCCACACACGATCTCATAGGCTGTAGCCCAGGGTATGTGCGAAATCGTGCCCGGCAAAGATGAGCAGCGTAAGCCCAGAACGATAAGATCTGCTCTCTTTTCCAAAGCAACCTGCAAAATCTTCTCACTCGGCGCTCCGAACCGAACGACAAGCTCGGGATCGATTAGCCTCTGTTCGTCAGGAGGCAATAACTGCTCGAGCCTCCTCGCCCAAGCGGTGCGCGCATTCTCTTGCCTGGAGATGACCTCGGATGCGTTGTACCAGCCGGGGATTTGCGGTATATGAACTGCCGGAACTACATGCACGACAATCAGTTTTGCTTTAATTCGCTTGGCGAGTGAAACAGCGGACGGCAGTGCACCGAGAGACGCTTCGCCGAAATCTGTAGGAAACAGATAGGTCTGAGTTCCAGTCCACTCAACCCGGCCCTCGAGGTATGAGTGTGGTCCAACCGTCAGAACCGGGCAGGCGGCGTGTCGGAAGACTTGCTCGGCGACGGACCCCAAAAGTAGCTTTTCAATGCCACGTCGGCCGTGCGTTCCGACCACAACGAGATCGATTTGTTTCTGGAAGGTAATTTCTTGGAGTTCCTCCCAGACGCCTCCGCGACGCATGATGAATTCACGGTCTAAGCCGTCGAGGGACCCGTCGTGAATCAATTCACGCTCGAGTGTTTGTAGATTCTGGGAGGCTCCCTCACAGCCTAGTTCCAGGCCTTCTGGACCGGCCATTAAATAGGGGATGGGCGAAACAACATGGGCAACATATAGCTTCGCTCTGTAGTGCCGAGCGATGGCCAAAGCATGATGCAGAGGTTTCACGGAGGCAGGCGCGAGATCCGTTGCCAGCAACACGGACTTCAAGCGCAGATCTAGAGCTGATCCGACGAACGACATGGCGATACCGGTTCCTTTGCGGCCGGTGATTGTAAATCACACTGATGCACGTGGCCTGTCTCTTCTCCAACTTCTGGTGGCATAGCAGTCGCAGGGTCCGCGATTCGCTTAGAAGACCTCGGCATGTGGCACCGATTCCTAACTTCACGGCGCAAAGTGCAGAACTGAACCCAACTAACCTCATAGACTAGGTCGTGCTGTTCCGCAGTGCCTTCTCGTGAATTCCAAGCTCGAAGATTTGTCGTTTCCCACTGCACATCGGTTCTTTCCGGAAACGGTGCGATGCGCGCGGCTGTCGCATGGCTAACAGATTCGTACCTCATTTCGACCTCACCTGCTAGAACGACGAAACTGAACTCTTTTCGCCGCGGTCCAGTTTGGCGTTCTCCCAATAGCCAACAGCATTTGGGGTGCCAACCTGAGAGGCCACAAGAGTCTGTGCACACAGGAATCGTGAATCGACGGACAGAGCACATTCAACAATCGACCAGGAAATGAATGAGAGAATATGCCCTCGCGGCTCCCATCGTCCCTATAACCCTAGTGTTCAGAAGGGAGACCCAAATCTCGGGTAGCCAGGCTGGCGATGCGATGATCGCGAACGTCTCTTTCACTCGCCAGACGATAATTCACCAACCCTTCAGAATTCGACACGAAATTTCAGCGACTCAGCTGGCAGATTGCTGACCGCCTGCCGTCAGCACCCGAAACCATGTGCGTTAGAGACCCTTGCGCGGTTGCAACGAAGTTCTGTCCAAACACGTCCTGGCTGCCTCTTAGGATGGTCTGCAAAAATGGAATTGAATCAAATACAGCGAACCGTTCTTCTACGCGAGAGACACGGAGCTTCGGTCTACGTATGTCCGTTTACTCATCCGGAGCCAAACTCGGTTAGTCCGAATCAACACCGAGCTTTCAAGGGCTTCATAGAAACTCGATCTGTTGCCCCCATTCGGGCAATGCCCGTATCACGACAACAAGAAAGTCTGATACATGACATATCTAGAACACGATCAGCGGGATAGCAGCGGTAAAGATTGGCACACGGCGTGCTCAAGCACGGTTTAGGGACCGACGATGGTCGCTGAAGGAACAAGAATGCTGCGAGCGGAGTTCGATCAAAAAAATGATGGCCTGGAACTTGGGTTAGAAGGTCGGCTTGTCTCGGCCCGGGGAGTTCTAGTGCACTCGCTCATCTCTAGACATCTCGTAGCAAAAGGGGTTGACATGTCGGAAATGACCTACGTCGTTTCAGTGGGCGAACAGCCGTTGCTTTGGCTGCGCGACTTGCGCGCGAAATTCATACGGGACATCTTCGAACACTTTCACCTCATGCTCAAACGACGCGCTACTCCCGAGTGGCTTCACTGGGCGTTCTGCGCCCTCCGCGATCTGCTGAGGAGCACTCATCGGAATCTTTCGATTCCAGTGATGTACCGCTCTGCCGTCGCGACTCTCTTTTTCTGCGTCACGCTCGTTAACTCGTTCAGTTCTGCAGCAGTGGCACCGTCCCAGCATCTTCACGAGGACCATTCCGGACAGGCGAACGTTCCTGCAGCTCCCGAGTCATCGCTGCCAGGTGGGGCACAGGCGCAACAAAAAAGCTACGGCACTGTGAGCGGCCGGGTCGTCGATCAAAACGGCAACGGCGTCGCTGGGACCAACGTGCAAATCAGGTACGACCAGGAATCCGCGATTCAGGAAGCGCAATCCGATGAGGATGGCCGGTTCGACTTTGACGGAGTCCCGCCAGGGCCTTTTGAGCTCAGCACCGAAGGGGAAGGCTTCGCCACTCAAACGATTTCGAGTACACTGCGGCCCGGTGAAGATTACGTTGTGCCCCCGATCACCATGTCCCTTGCTACGGTTGTCACCGTGGTGCGCGTTTCTCCTTCAACCGAAGAAATCGCACAAGAGGAGTTCAAAGACCTGGAACAGCAACGCGTTTTCGGCATTGTTCCCAACTTCTATGTCAGCTACTTCGGCGAAGCTGCTCCTTTGACCCCAAAGCGGAAATTTGAGCTCGCTTTGAAAGCAACCACGGATCCGGTAACCACTGCGGCCATCGCCACTATTGCCGGAGTGAACCAGGCCACGGACCGCTTCAGCGGTTATGGCCAAGGCGCCCAAGCCTACGCCAAGCGCTATGGCGCTTCGTATGCAAACTTCGCTTCTGGATTATGGATCGGAGGCGCCATACTGCCCTCCATTCTCAAGCAGGATCCTCGGTACTTCTACAAGGGAACCGGCACCAAACGTTCCCGATTCCTATACGCTGTCTCTCGTCCCTTCATTTGTAAAGGGGACAACCAACGTTGGCAGCCAAACTATTCCTCGGTCTTCGGTGACCTCGCGGCCGGTGGGCTTTCGAATCTGTATATACCTGAAAGAGACCGTCACGGCGCTGCGTTAACTTTCGAAAATGCCGGGATCGCCCTTGGAACCACCGCGGTCATCAACGTTTTGCAAGAATTTGTCTTGCGCCGGCACACATCAAAAAGGCAATAGAACTCGCACCACATAGTTATCTGAATTCGCCCGTTCTGGCCTTTTGCTCTGCACATGTTGCAATGGGAACCGTGACTTCTAATGGAACCAACGGCGGCTGGATGTCATTCCACAGAGGGGCAGAGTGGGGCCGCGCAAAAAACGAAAAATTTCCGCTGACCGAGTTATCACGAGCGCGCTGGTTCTCTTGCTGCTAGCGGGAACCAGTCTCAGAATTGCAAGTGCTGGACAATCGGACTCGCCGTCACGTGGTGTCGATCGTTTACGTGAGGGATTTCGAGTTGTCCGTGGCGCCGGCCGCGGCAACCGATCCTCCTCCGAACCCGGGCTACTCGGACAAACGAGGGCAAGATTTGCAGCTGCGGTCGCTCCACGTTCAAGACTACTTCGGGGAGACACTGGTCGAGACGTTGCGGAAGCAGGGGTACTCGTCTTCGCGGAACCAGGCGCTGCCGGCGAACGGAATCCTGTTGGAAGGCGTGTTCGCAGAGCCGGATCAAAGGAACCGGATCCGTCGGGCGCTGCTGGGCAGCGGTTCACGTGGACCAAGCTCACACTGTACATGGGAGCATTCGATCAAAGGAGCGTGAGTCAGCCGCTGGATGTAGAGGCCCCTTCAGGAGCCCGATCCAAAGTACGGGCCGGTGATTTCGCTGAACTCGGGTTTTCCAGTGGCGAAAAGAACGAAATCGACAAAGACCTTACAGAAGAGGATGTCCGGAGAATTTGCGGGCAAATCGCGGCGGATCTGACGGCGTTGCAGGGAAATCCCGCAGTGCTAGCGCGGGCAAACGAACCCCAAACACTCGATACACATTCTACGGGGGGTTACCAGGGGACCGCCGTTGACGAAGGCAGGCGTGAACCTTAATGCGAATACAACGGGGAACCATAGTCGTTCGGAAACCATCTGCCCAATGAGCAGGCGAACTGGACATGTAGGCAGCCAGCCGGGGGTCCATGCAACCGCCACAGCGGATTGGGGTTCAGCAGATGAAGGCGTCACGTCGTTAGCGCTGGCATCGGTTGGTCTCTATCTGCCAGCGGAGCGTCACTGCTGCCGAAAAACGTGGCACCCTCTGAGGTCACAACAACGGGCTAAGCGCTGTGTCCTCAAGATTTGCTAGGCATTTGCAGTTTTCTCGGCTTTGGTTCCTGTCGTGCTGTTCTTCCCACAGGAGCAAGGTGTGGAACTCGTGAAAATACTTCGACAGCGGCTTGGAATTTTCGGCCATTCACCCTCCTTCAAGAGGACGGCCAAGATAGGCTTTGCTCTTATTGCAGCAGTCTTCCTTCTCCAGTTTTACTACGTCCAGGAGCTGCTCTTCATGGAAGCGGTCGTGGCGCTCGGGTTCGTGGTTGTGGCACTCATCGGCGCCGTATACGCTCTCGGCTGCATCGTGGTTTTATGGTTGGAGAAGCTTGGTTCTGGGCTCAGGGCTCTTGGTGGCCTCGTCAGCGTAAGATACCGGCAGCCCTTCGCGAAAACGACGACCATAGGTCTCTCTGAAGCCAAAGAGGAGGTTTCCTAATATGCAAGGACAATCCAGCGACTACCACGCGAGAGCTGCCGAGCGTTTGTTCGTGGCGGTGGTGAATCAAGCGATTTTGGATGTGTTGGAGCACGGCGAAGAGGCGGAAGATGCTAAGCGTTGGCTCTTGAGCGAAGATTTTGACGCCTTGCAAAACCTGTTTCATTGAGCGGTGCGCATTCTTTCGAGTTTGTCTTCGAGTCTCTCCGGCTCTTCTTGCCATTGGGCCACTTCGTTATGTGGTGCTTCGCGCTGTCCAGAGATCATTTGGAAGCACCGGCCCTACTAAATTAGCCCCGAATCCGCGTCATCTTTGTGACACCGGGCAACACTTTGGCTAATTTAGTGCCGAACTTCCCGAAAATCGCCGCGGCGAGGACCGTCTTTGCACACGATGTAGCGTTTTCGGGAATGCGTCCGCGAGTGCCAGCAATAGGGGCTCACGCCATGACGGCTGGAGGGCAGTGACTCTATGCGGGCACATTGTTCGAGAAAGATAACGTTGTCTAGATTCAGAGCATAGATTTTATTGCGGTTTGTGTTTGGCAACTGGAGTGCTCCCGGATAAGGAGCGCGTTCGAAGGAGAAGTGTCGACAACTTTCGATTCGTGAACAAAACATGCGCAGTTCTTCAGAGACCAGCGAACGTCAGGGAACACCTAATCTGACGACGAGGAGATGGACATCGTGAAAAAATTGATCCTAGGCATAACCGTACTGGCGGGCATCCATTTGTGCGGTCATTCATGGACTGTGACTCTCGCCCAAGATAGGTCTTCGGCGTCAAATGGCATGGTCGTAAGAAGTGCCGATGGTTTTGGGGATCAGCAGATGCCGCACAAGCAAATCGATTCCATGAAAAAACAGGCCATCGCCGCGAATGTGACCCTCACGGACACGCAAGCGATCAGGTTCTGGCCGGTGTACGAACAATATTCGGCGGAGCTCAAGAAAATCACAGACACCAAAAATGCGCTGATCAAAGAGTATGCCGAAGAGTACGGATCCTTGACCGACGAGCAGGCCGACAGTCTCATTCGTCGCTGGCTGGACTCGGATATAGCTGCTTTCGAACTCCGCAAGAAGTATTTCCCCATCTTCCGAAAAGTGCTGCCCGGAAAGGTAACAGCGACGTTCTTCCAAGTGGAGCACCGTATCAATGCAATGATTGACCTGCAACTCACTTCACAGCTGCCTCTGATGCAGAGCCAAAACGAATCAACTGAGATGCAATGAACTGAGATCTGCTGTTGTGGTCAACGAGCTTACGAAGGAACCTCGCGAGGTATAAGAAAATGCATCGAGAACAGTTCGCACGCGGAATCGCCTCAATCGGCCTTGTCATGTTTCTGTTCCTCTGCAACGCAAGAGTCGTACGAGCTCAGGCCCCAGAAACGCCTGTGCTTCCCATGAACGTCGAGTTTCGCTACCTTCCACAGTACTTCGAACAGTCGATATTTGATGATCCGCGTTACGCCAGGATTGAGGCCTTGCTGAATGAGGACGGCTGCGATGTCATTCTGCTTGATAAAACCACAAATCGAGAAGCTTTCTATTCCATTTCGAAACCTAGAGTGGATTCACTAGTCGCAAATGGTAGCGATGCCTACATCACACCAATCGGGTTTACAGCTTCCTGGGCTAAGGAATCTTCTCCTGCTTTTTCCATTCACTTCCAGGACCGCTTCGGCAACGAGGTCTTGTGGAACTTCGCCGTCGGAGGGATTGTGTCTCACGCTTCACCAGAGGTTATCTACCGCACTGATAATTCAGGCATCATTTTCCTGTACGCGCCACACCGGGCACCCAGTGCGGATGGCACCATTCTGAGAATCGCAGGCAGAGGATACCTGCCCGAATCGACGGAATCCGACGCACTCGCCGCATTTTATGCGACGGATATGACCCTTGGCCAGATATTGCCGGGCACGGACCTTTGGACAGTTGAGCGTAGTCCGACCGATATACTGACGGCCAGGTGGAACCTTGCCGGCGATGGTGGCCGGCTACGCACACTTGCACTCAAAGCACGATCGGCCACCGAAGCGTCGATAGATCAGTCCGACTTGGGCGAGCCCGATGCGCCGCAGATCACTCTTGACGTCGTCCGTGTGAACGACTCTTACGAACTTCAATGGGTATCGTTCGAGAGCCACTTCAATACACTCTGGATTTTCTTCGGCCCGCCACTTCCGCTGCCGGCGCATGCTATTGACGATAAAAGGATCGTTACGTTCACCGTCGCTGAAAACGAACAGGCGAATATCGCCAGCGGCGAATTGGAAGTTCGAAGAGCTGCGGATGTGGAGCACATGTTGTGGCACTTCGAGACACCGAGTTTTGCGAGGGCGATGACCTTGGAGACAGGCGTGAATTTGACCCCCACTGCGCGCGCGCAAGAAAACTGCGTCGACAACTGCTTAGACCTACTAAGGTAAATGCGGGTTAGGGTGATCATAGGCGGTGCGCGCGGCCTGGGTGAAATGCGTGTATAGCGAAACTTCGCGATGACTAGCTGTAAGTAGTTCCGGCGGGACATGGATGTGAGTCTCGTCGACTCGAGCAAATTCAACTGGAGTGTCTGGCGAACACGATGGCGATCGAAGACAGACCACCGCGCAAACAGCTGCACACAAATGACGAAAGGTAGAAAATAGATGCAGCGTTGTTCCAACTTCCTCGTCTTGCCGCTGCTATTGAGCCCAATGACCGGTTTAGCCAAAGAAGTGCCGAGCGGCGAAGCGCCGGACGGCTTGAAGCACATGAAAGAAGCGAGTCGTTACTGGCAGGCATCCGGATGCCGTAGATGCTTATATCGCACTTGGCATAGCAAACTACATTATCGGATCGCAGACCGCCGGTTCCCACTTCGTGCTCTGGTTCGATGGAATTCACGGAAACAAAAAGCTCGGCATGGAGCAAGTGGCCAAGACTGCTGAGAACGGTCGCTACCTGTGACCTTTCGCCAAAATCCTCCTTGCCCTTGCCGCGTGCCGTGAAAAGCAGGTTGCCCCTCGGGCAACAATTGCTTCGGGAATTGAGCGAGCAGTATCCGGCTAGTGAACTCTATGCTTCGGAGTATGCTAAGGCATTGAGCCTGCCTGTGCCTGCGGCCATGGTCCGCTGAGTCCTCTCTCCCTGTGCGGCCTGCCGGTCACGTTTGAATTGCCGGAGAATGGGCAGCGGTGCCAGGCAACGGACACCAGAACATTATCCCTGCGCAGGACCGACCTCTCTCACGAGCTGTATCTCTCGATTAAATCAAGCACGTAAACTTCGCGGCCGCAACGCTCGGGTGTGGCCCCTCTATTGCACTTCCTTTGCCCACAGGAGTGGAATCAAACATTGCCGTCAGCCCTTGACGAACAGGAGTAGCGGCCATGCTTTGGAGGCAGGCTTAGTTCCCGTCGGGGGACTGGCACGAGCGCCAAGAGTTAGACGTTAGCCAGCCTCTCCCGCGCGGGCGTTGCATCTGCGTGAAGGATTTGGATCTGAATTATTCGTCGTTGTCCAAGGAGAAGTAAGAATGAAACCTGAACTCGTTTGCATATTGCTTATCGCGCTTTGCCTCGGGGCAACAGTCACCCGGGCAGATTCTCTGGAGCTCAAGAATGGGAGTCTCATCAAGGGAAGGTACTTGGGTGGCACGGGCACGGAGATCAGGTTCCAGGTAGGCTCGTATGTGCAACGGTACGAGGTCGCTGATCTCGTCTCGCTTAAATTTGAATCCGAGACGAGAGTAAGTGAGACGCCTCTAAAGCGAGATCATGCAGATGAGACAACTGGCTCAGTTATCGTGCCGGCGGGAACTCGGCTTTCAGTGCGGACCATCGATGCTATTGATTCGGCGAAGAATCACGTAGGCGACCGGTTCGAAGCCTCGCTGGCGGAGCCCCTGACCGTCGACGGCGAGGTCGTGCTTCCAAAAGGTACGAGTGTCTATGGCCGTCTGGAAGAGGCCAAAACATCAGGAACGTTCACCGGCAGATCGGAGCTTCGTTTGGCGTTGACGGAAATTGTCGTAAATGGGCAAACCGTACCCCTGGTATCAAGAGAATATGAACTTAGCGGCAAATCCCGTGGGGCGAGCACAGCGAAGCGAACCGTAGGAGGGGCGGCGGTCGGGTCAATCATTGGCGCCATTGCCGGCGGTGGTAAGGGTGCGGCCATTGGAGCGGGGGTCGGTGGTGCTGCGGGCGCCGGGTCGGAAATCATCACCAAGGGTGACCAGGTCAAAATACCGAGCGAGACCCTGCTCGATTTCACGCTCGAGCAGAACATGTCTGTACCGGTTCACCAGAACTGAGTCCGGCTCGGTTCCGAGGCTTGTGCGTCGGTCGCGCGCAAGTTTCCCGGATGTAAGCGAATCCTTGCATCGCAATTGACGGCTAATTCGGCGCAGGCAAGTGCTTGCACGGACGGAAAGGAGGGTCAGGATGAGTAGGCACCGTTGGCCCGGCTTAGGGGCGGTTCTCTTGGTCGTTGCAATCGGGGCTGGAGTAGCCCTCGTTCGTGAAGAACAAGCGGCTGCGCCGCCCAAGATGACCCAGCAATCTACTGCTCCCATCATTGGATCGTTGACGCCCGGTGGGGTTTCGGCGCTGCGAGGCATCGCTGATGCGGCGACCAACCCGGATTTGCGATGGCCCGACTTTGCTCCCTACCGGTCCGAATTTGCCAAAGTCTATGAGAAAAGCGGCTTAGTGTGGCTTCAGAACGGGCGAGTGCGCCCGCAGGGCCTGGCTGTAATTGAGCTATTGAAAAACGCCAATGCAAAAGGCCTGGAGCCGGAAGACTATGACGGACCGCAATGGGTCGGCCGGTTGGCGAAGCTGGAACAGAATCCGTCCGAACAGGAGTTGGTGTCATTCGATACGGCTCTGACGGTCTCGGCAATGCGCTATATTCGAGCCGTCCATGTCGGGCGCGTGAATCCCAAAGAATTCAAATTTGAACTGGATGTTGGAGATGGCTTGTCCAAATTGGCGGACTTTGTGGGGACGGTTGCTAACGCGAGCGATCCTGCGGCCGAAATCCAGAAACTAGAGCCTCCATTCCTGGGCTATCGAAAGCTGCTTGCGCTATTGCCTGTGTACGAAGACTATGCGCGAAAGGACGACGGGCAGAAACTGCAGACCAGAGCGAAAACGGTGCGACCAGGCCAACCGTATGCTAGCTTGCAGCGTCTGGGGGGCTTTCTGCAATTGATTGGCGATATCCCCGCCGATACGAAATTAGAGCCGAATCCGGGCGTCTATCAGGGCGCCCTCGTCGAGGGTGTCAAGCACTACCAGAGCCGACACGGGGAAAACCCGACCGGATTGCTAGACGCGCGGACCATCAGCGAACTCAATACGCCGCCTCCGTTGCGCATCCGACAGATCAAGCTGACGCTGGAACGCTGGCGATGGCTGCCACATTCTTTCCCACAGCCGCCTGTAGTCGTGAATCTCCCGGAGTATCGTTTGCGGGCGATCAACCGTGACGAGACCGTGGCCTTCTACAAAAATGTAATCATTGGCAAAGCATACGGCCACAAATCGCCGATCTTCGAGAAAGAGATTCAATATGTGATTTTCCGGCCCTATTGGGAGGTGACGCCGAGCATCCAACGCAATGAAACCGTTCCGCACATCCAAAAAGATCCCAATTACATCACCAAGCACAACTTTGAAGTCATCACGCCCAAAGGCGAGGTCGTCACCGATGGTGCCGTGAGCACCGAAGTTCTGGAAGGACTGAAATCGGGCCGGCTATTGGTGCGGCAGAAGCCGGGCCCGACGAACTCCCTAGGTTTAGTCAAGATTATCTTCCCCAACCCGGAGAATGTATATCTCCACGGGACCGACGCTCCCCAACTTTTCTCGCAGGACGTGCGTGACCTGAGTCATGGCTGCATTCGGGTAGAGGACCCGGCTGAACTTGTGGCTTGGTTGCTGCGAAACAATCCTGGTTGGGATCTCGAGCGTGTTAAAGCAGCCATGAATGGCGAAAGAAACAATGTGCAGGTGAACCTCGCAGTGCGAATTCCTGTCCTGATTGTGTACGGGACCGTGGTGGTTAACGAGGAAAACCAAATCCGCTTCTTCGATGACATCTACGGCTACGACGCGGAACTAGGAAAGGCCCTAGAGGCTGGTTATCCGTACGCGTGGTAAATCTTTCGAATCTCCTGTCACGCCGATCAGATTCGCAACTCTGATAAAATGATGTTTGTCTTTGATCCAAAGAGCTATATCGGAGTCTGCGTTGCGAATTTTCTTTCATGGTCTGTCGCGATTTTCGCTGCTGGCGTTTGTTTTGCTCTTCGTGATCGGTCCGTTCACGAAGGCCAATTCTGAGACGGGATTCGTTCTTCCGTATCGGTTGCATTTTTTCCATACGCACACTGAGGAGCGGCTCGACATCGTCTACCGTCATGGCGATACGTACGATTCGTCGGCGCTTTCAACCCTAAATCACTATCTGCGGGATCATCGCACCAACGATGTTCACGCCTACGATCCGCGGGTGTTCGACTTGCTTCATGATCTGGTTTTGGCATTAGGCCGCCCAGATGCCGAAATTAACGTTGTTTGCGGTTACCGAACGCCGCGGAGTAATGAGTACCTGAGGAGCCACGGACACGGTGTCGCCGACACAGCCTGCACATGCAGGCGATGGCCATTGATATACGGATCCCAGACGTTAGTGCGGCCGAGCTCCGCAATGTCGCTTTGTCGCTGCACTGCGGAGGCGTGGGATATTACGCCGCGTCCAATTTTGTACACGTAGACGTGGGACGGATTCGGCATTGGTAGTGTCACGATGTCTGTGACCGAATGCGGGCAGCTCTTGTCCGGCAATCGGGTTCGCGACCGATTACATCCCCATCATTCCATTACAAACCAGCAAGTTAGCACTACGCGGTTGGTTGGGAGTTTGGTTATCTCGTTGCACTCAGCAATGTGACGCTCTTGCTGGGTTCTCGGACTAGTCAAGGTTTGATAGGACTTCCGCACCGTGCCCATATTGCGATCTATAACTCGGGTCTGTCTTCGCGTTTCTGGGGCCCTGCTTGGCCTTGGGCTACTTGGGTACTTGGTCCTTCGTGCCGGCCCAGGGGCCGTCTGGAGGCAAGTGCATGAAGTCGGCTGGGGTTTAACCTTGATCATCTTTCTCGGAGGGCTCTCTCAGTTGCTCCGGACGTGCGCCTGGCGGAAAACATTCATGTGCGATATCCGGGGGCTCTCCTGGTCACGCAGTCTTGGCATACAGTTGGCGTCCGATGCGTGCGGCCAACTCGGTATTGCTGGAAAGGTGCTTGGGGACGCGATCCGCATATCCTTGTTCGGTTGTACGGTACCGCTGGCAAATGGAATATCGGCGTGCGCGATTGACGGAGGGCTGCATACGCTGACAGCCGCACTTGTTACTGTGTTGGGAATCATTGCCGCTTTGCTGCTTGCGCCTCTTTCTGGCAGGTGGCGAGTAGATGGATTGCTACTCATTGTCGTGCTCAGCACATTGGTAGTGCTGGGGGGTGTGGCCGTCGCCAGACGTTGGCAGTTGATGGGGCACGCGGCCAGAGCAATTGGGCGCTGGCGTCGGCTTCACAACTGGATCAGCGGCAAACAGTCCATCATTGATTCAGCCGAACACAATCTACTCGCCTTTCCTCGGGAGGCGCCTGCCGCGTTCTGGGCAATCCTGACTCTCAACCTCCTTTGGCACGCAATGGCTGTCTTGGAGGTCTAGCTCATTCTGCGGTTTATGGGTGCAAGGATCGCCGTGGTCGGCGCGTTTGTACTGGAAGGCCTCACAAAGGTGATCAATCTCGTAGGCGCGCTTACTCCGGGTAACCTCGGGACCTATGAAGGTGGGAATATGCTTATCGTAAAAATGTTTGCTGTGACGGGCAGTGCTGGCTTGGCCCTGGCGTTGTGCCGACGTGCTCGCGCCGCCTTCTGGGCAGGAGTAGGCGCGATATGCATGATGGTGATGAAAAGGGCCGAGGTCCGAGGACTTAGCAGCCCTGCCGGGCTTGCTTCTCGTTTCGGGGTTAAGTTCCAGGAATGACGTCTCGTATCTCCGTTCTTCTGCCCAATGATTGCTTACCGATTCCTCCGGCTCACGAGTGTGTGAGCGACAATGTGTCGGAAACTCTTGCTACTGACGGACGCGGAGCAGCAGCAAACTCTGGTCATCCTGTTGCACGCAGTCGCTCCAGTCGTGCCAGACCAAACTCCTCGTCTCGCTCGTTGACTACTTCCGTAATGCCATCGGTGAACAGCAGGAACATGTCACCCGGCGAATAGCTGACGCGCAGGCTCGAATAACGTCCACCGGGAATTAGACCCAGCGGAAACTGCTCCATGGAGAGCCTCTCAGTATCACGGCTGCGATGGCGATAGTGCAGGATCGGCAAGTGCCCTGCCAAGGCGTACTCGCCTTCGGTCGAGCCGGTGAAATAGAGCAGTGCGAGGGTGAAGCCAAAAACAAGCACGGCAACGGACCTGCGCGGGTCTCAGGAATTCTTGCGAACCATTCAGGCTACAAGCAGTCAAGCACTCGAGTTCTGCTTTCCTCAGCGAGCGGTTTCGACATTTCAACTCTTGCCCTTTTGAATGACTTCTACGGGCATGTGACTAAGTTTTTCGAAGATCTTCGCACGTCGCCGCAAGGGCCACCAATCATACAGATAGATTTGCATCGGTCTCCACATGGCGACCCAGCCGGCAATTGTAAGGCTTTCTCGCACGACTGCAGCCCAGGTATCTGCTTGATGACCCAACAATGCCTTGCTCAGCAGCAGACACACCGACAGGAACAGAAGGCCAATGAACAGACTTGTGCGACCTTTTTTCAGAAGGCGCTTAAACTCCAAGTTAGTAATGCTGGCACGATGCGTGAAATGGTTGTGGACGGCTGTTTTGATCAGTTCCTTTGGGTCTTCTACTGGCCACTGCTCTAAGTAGATCCGCAATCGGATTGGAGCTTCGGCGGAGAATTCCTGAGCCCAGCTGACGATGAATTCTTCGGCGTCGTCGTCGAGATCCGAAAGGGGAGCCCCTGGAGCAGGCGTGGCGCGCGCGAAAATGAGATCAAGAAACAGTACGAGCAGTGGGTGGGCGTTGGACCTCTCTCAGAACGTTCCAGTAATCAACTTCTACGAAGTATCCAGCATTAACGCCATGGATTTCATTGCGGCCCTGAGACGATCAGTAGACCGTAAGTAGGTCCGCCACGTCGCGCTTGTCTCCGCTCGCACGAAGAAATGAATGAAGTCGTAATGGATTTAGTCTTCAGTGTTGGGATCGGTCAATTGTGAAAGAAAATGTGCACCAATTAGGAGTCGCAAGTCCGATAGAACACTTGCGTTCTCGGGTAAGGGGGCGTTGGCTCGAAGAGGAGTCAGAACAAACTCCGGAGTTTGCAGTGATATACTCTTTAAGGCAAGCGCACGGAGATCGTATGGAAAGCGTGGTCGTCAAAAACCCCAAGATTTTAAGCGGAACGCCAGTGTTTCGGGGTACGCGCGTGCCGCTCCAGTTTTTGTTTGACTCACTGGAACGAGGACACACGCTCGAAGAATTTCTCGCCGGATATCCCACCGTTTCGCGTGAGATGGCGATAGCCGCACTCGAAGAAGCGCAACAGCTCTTATCGGCAAAGACCTGAATGAGGGTTCTACTTGATGAGTGTGTAGACGAGCAACTGCGCCATCACCTCCCTGGACACGAGTGCCAGAGCGTTCGATACGCCGGGTTCACAGGACTTGAGAATGGAGAACTTCTAAAACAGGCAGAAGCAGCGAAATTCGACGTACTGTTGACTGTAGATCGAGGGTTCGAGTATCAGCAGAACTTAGCCAACCGTCAAATCTCACTCATTGTTTTTTGCGGAAAATCAGTTTTGTTTGAAGACCTTCTGCCACTGATGATGACCTGTCTCGACCACCTAAGAACTATCCGTCCTGGTGAGGTAGTTCGAATCGGTGATTAGCCGACTCCTTTGAAAAGATCGCTCAGGGCTTCACGTCATTTTTGTCTCGTACGCTGGGCTCGTTCCCGGCCTCAGGCCTCGCCGGCCAATTCTCGAGCGAAAGCACGCTTCAACCACTCTGGAGAAGAATGCGTCACTTTGACCAATTCCGCAGCAATAAAGCGCGCCACAAGGCGGTGTCCCTTTCCGTCTGGCGTGTTGTCATACACGAGAACGTCATCAGCGTGCTTGCGAGCTCTTGGAAGGCTCCTCATTGATTCGTCGTACGACTCGGGAATCGTGTTGAGCGGCACTGACTGGCCTCCGCGACTCATTCGGATCAGGATGCGCCCGATATTCAGGTTGGGGTCCTCGGTCGAAATGAAGATTACTTTCGTGGCGTAGCCTGCATCCGTGGCGTTCTCTAGTAATTCGGTGTCTACGACCAAGTCCTCAACGGCGAACGAGCGATGCTCGCGCAACCTCGCTTCTCGTTGGTGTGGAACTGGCGGAACCAAAACTGGAACTGCTTCTTTAAGGTGGGCATCGTAGAAGGTGGTCTTGCCCGCCCCCATCGGGCCGGCGATGACAACCAGCAAGGGTCTCGGTTCATTCAAAGTGCGGTTCCTTACCTCTGGCTTTGTGTGTCTCCAGCTTTCCTGAGCGCCGCTGAAATTCACCTGCGACCAAACCCACCGGAAACCGTCTGCCAGAAGGCGTGATTTCAAAGGTTGTTTTGAACCTGGAGTCATACTCATAGCGCGTACCGTCTGGAAATGCGTCTTTCGGGCCTTCCTGCAAGCCCGCGAGACCGACAAGCTCTTCCACCAGCTGTTGCCGCTCGTCTGCGCTCATTTTGTCGTAGGTTGCGCTGGCTGTCCGCCGTGTTGGCCTAGAGGGAACTCCGAGCCGCCCTGTCGGTTCCTTCGAATAGCACGCCGCCAAGCCGCTGTTCACGAGCCGGTTGATTGAGCAGCCTCGCGCATCCGCAATGCGTTTGATCCTACGGATGAGGGGGCGTAGAAGAACCACCTGCGTTTCCGGTGCGGTTTGCTTCTTCTTCCCCTGTAGTGTGACCAACTTGACCGTGTTGAGGTTGACGGCCAGCAGCGCGTCGTTTATCGATGCGGACAAATCGCCTTGATACCTCCGCTTCTCGCGAAGCAGCTTGTCCAGACCCACTAACAGCCGGACATTGAAAACAGCGAAATTAGGATTCCTACGTATTGCCACAGGTCGCAGATCCTTTGCAGGAAATCGTTATTGTCCTACTCACAGTCCGCTGCATACGATATATACCTGACCCTGGAGTGCGCTTCAACTAAGCGACAGTCACCACGAATGCGCGACGGGTGTTCACCATGGCGATCAGTTACCTCTGTCGCCCTGAACTCTTCTGAGCGGGTCTCTCCTTACCAGAAAGAACCTGCCTTTCAGCCGCGACGCGAAGTGCTTTGTGGAACTCTCCGAGCCAGCCACCCCACAAACCTTGGTCGAGTGCGATGCCTTGCCTGAGAAGTGTGTTGGCTTGCTTGTTCATGAGCCCGCGGTTTTTGAGCAGGGTATCGGCGTCACCATAATCGGAGATCTCGATGTGCGGGATTCGGTCTGCAAAGCGCTTCTCGAGGCGGACGAAATTGTTGACGGCAAGTTTGCCAGCGCGTCGTGCCTCTTCGATCTCTTGCGTGTGATAAATGAGGTGAACCTTCGCGTCGGTGCCTTCCAGAAGAAGATATCGCCGGCCGCTCGCTTCGTCCTCGGCATGTAGAAGAACTCGACCGTCCAGTGCTTTGAGATTTCGAATGTTTGTGATTTCGAACGGCAGACGCGGGTCTGAGAGAAGCGCTCCGTGAGCCGCGAGCATCTTTTGTCGATCCACGGTTCGCTGCAATGTTCGGAGGACCGTCTCAAAGTCGCTCTGGACAATCCACTGTTGTGATGCAACCAACTTCGCGAGGCCCATCTTTTCCAAATGCGCTAGCCTCGCGCTCAGGTTCTGTTGGAGGCGTCGTTCTCGATCGGAGAGTCCTGGAGCCGTGATGTCAGTGGTGATAGCGAATGAGGAGGACTGTCCGTCGTTCGCTCTCTGGATGATCCGATCCAGCGAAGTGTAGCGAGCTTGCGTGATCTCTCTTTGTCGAGCTTGCTCCGCATCGAGTTCGGTTCGGGCGCCAAGAGCTTTACTGGCCAGGTTCTCGGCGCGGGACCGGATGCCGGAACGAATGTAATCGCGGGCTATTACCAGCGCGCACCCGTTCTGGTCCTTTCCCCGTAGCGCAATGTGCACATGAGGATGCTCGGTATTGAAGTGCACGGCGGCTACCCATTCCAGGCGCGTCTTCAAATCATTCTCCATGCACTGAAGGAGTCTTCGCGTGTGGTCCTGGAGGTTCAGACGTTCGCCGAACTCAGGGGACACAATGATTTTGAAGAGGCGCTCATCGCCCGCTCGCTGCCAACTGTCGAGCACGGGGGCGATATTTATGTCCGTTCTGGTGGCGTCAAACCCTGCACAAGAGGGATCGCCACCGCGCGTAGCGCTGTCACGCGCGATATAGTGTCCATGTGCTTTCCATTGGCCCTGATTTTTGTTTTTTGCATACGTCACACGTACGGACACCCGTTGGCTACCGAGTCGGGAGGAACGAAACTGCTGAACAGACTCAGATTGTGATTGGCCCCGGCGACGGCGCGCGCGGTTTGTCATCTGAGCGAATCGAAGCACCGATCCGACGACTCCGGCATACCTCCGAGGATCGTCGTTTGGATTTCGCTTCGGCCGACGGGGCCTGAGGCGGATCGGTGGTCCCTCATTGCTGTTTGCCATGAGTTAGTACCTCTTCCAGCGTGGCTTTGTTTCGAGTCGCGACCTCTTGGCCAGCAAGGCGAAGAATCTTTGCGTACCTGAGCTTTGCTCGCACACGGGCGGCGGGTAGTACGTCCTCGGGAGGCTCAGCCGTGCAAGTCAGCACGTACTGCAGGAGACAATTGGTTAGGGCAATTTGTGTGTGCACCAGAGTGAAGAGCGCCTGCACCTCCCTGGCTACGTTTGAGAGTGTCGCCACCACACGGGCCTCAAGGTCGTCCATCGCCTCCGTATTGTCGCCTCTTTCCAGTTCGTGCTCACAAGCAGCAATCAGGAACGCCTGTTCGGTCCGGAAGCCACGTTGCTTCGCGGCGGTGCGCACTTTGGCACGGAATTCCTCGCTTGGGAACGCCAGATTGCGCTCGATGCGGTGTTTTCTCATGTGATTAGTCCTCCCTTTTTTGTGTGGCGCATTCGTGGCGCAATCGCCGAAAAACCGCCCCCACATATCGCACTCTCTGCACAGAAGTTGTCGCTCAAATCACCCACGATGCGGGCGCATCCCTTTATGTTCCAATACCCGCAAAACCCAGCCATAACTCCCGTCCCTTATCCGCTTTCCCGTCCCTTCTAGTCCTTAGCTGTCCCGGATTGCCCGATTCGGTCCGCTGCTGTCCCAAATCCTGCCGACTTTGTCCGAAGCCGTCCCTTCCGCCCCGTTCCTGTCCGTGCCGGTCCGCTTTTGGCCTCCACGTGTCGCATCTGCTCTCAGCCGAGGCACTCTGAAACCTCTCCCACGAAATTCATTTGCGTCCGCACTCTCTGAGTGCTATATGTATACACCTGACATGACGAAGTCAAGCGCACACTTATACCGCCAGGCTCTGGAGAAACTAGCCGAAGAACCTCCCACCACCAAAACTGCCCTCCTGCGTTCTCTTCTGCCACAGATTCAGCTTGCCTTGCGTTCGGGAAAGACACTCAAACAGGTCTGGCAACGACTCTCGGAAGACGGTCTAGACATTTCTTGCGAGACGTTTTGCAGGCTCATTCGCCGAGCCCGAGCGAAACCACGCCCATCCGCGGCGCCAAGCGGGGAAAGCGTCGAGGCGCCCGTGGTGAGTGCTCAGGCAACCGAGTGCAATGGGGCCCGTGACCCATTCGCAAATCTCAAACGACTGGAAGCAAACACACCTGGGTTTAACTGGCGCGCAACGCCCCGAAGGAATGCGCCGGCAAGAGGAACGGAGGAATCGAATGATGAAGTCAAACGCTAACGTTCACGTGTCGCTGCATGACCATGGGCACCACTAACCTCTCGATGCAGGCACAAAACACCGCGCAATCCGTTCGGGAGTCGCTGCCCTGTGCCTATGTACTCGTGATTCCCCACATCGAGGGCCCGGTTCTCGAAACACTTCAGAAACTCCTCTCGGCTATGGCCAACGAGAAAGTAGTCGCTCTACCGCACGATCTCGAGAAGCCACCAACGCTGGAACTCGTTGACTCCTGGCTAGACCACGCAGCGGCCGCGGAATACCTTGGTGTGGGACGGAGCACGCTTTATCGGTACTCCGAGCATCAAGAGGTGGAATCGAGAAAGTTCTGCGGCAGGCTTCAATATCGCCTGTCCAGCCTCGATGAATTCAAGGCCCGTCACGTAAGGCCGGACCGCCATTCCGCGAACCACAAAGGTATAATCCCTTCGGCACCCCGCTCCGGTAAATGAGAGGAGTGCTGATGGGACTCTATCAGAGACGTGCTTCGCGCTTCTGGTGGATGACGTACACCGTAAATGGAGAGCGGCAGTTTGTATCAACGAAGACCACTAGCAAAGAGATCGCCAAGAAGATATGGAAGCGCAGAGAAGGCGAGCTCGCGCTGGGACTCTTCAAAATCGGCTCGCCGGGTGAACGAATGGGGTTCGGTCAGTTGTGCGAGGAATTTGAAAAGTCGCATTTCGCCGGGCTCAGCGAAAACACGGTCAAAGGCCACCGCTCGTACATAGGAAACCTGAGGTCGTTCTTCGGTGACCGAAAGCTGACGAACATCACAGTAGGGCTAGTTGAAACCTACCGCGACGAACGGCGGCAGCAACCAGCGAAGAACCGGCCCGGGCAAACAGTGAAAGGGGCCACGGTCAATCGCGAGCTAGAGTGTTTGAAATGCATGCTGGATTTCGCGGTGAAGAGGAAGTACATCGCGGAGAATCCGGCGGCCCAGATCAAACACTTCAACGAACTGCGTGAAAGACCGACGCGAAGGATGCTAAGCCTCGACGAAGAACGGCAAATTTTGGGTGCGGCACCGCCGCATCTTCGCGTGGCGATCATTCTTCTCTCCCAGACCGGGGGAAGGACGTACAGCGAGGGATTTTCACTACGATGGTCACAGGTGGATTTCGATCACAAGGTAATCCGCCTGGACAACAACGTGAAAACCCCAGGATCGGCGGAGCCGATTCCGCTCTCGCAATATGCGTGCGATGTTCTGCGCGCATGGAAGCAGGAATCGTCCCCGGTCCAGAGCGAATACGTTTTTCCGAGTCCAGTCGTTCCGGACAAGCCAATCTCCACGGTCAAAACTGCTTGGACGGCTACGCTCAGACGCGCGGGTGTGCCGTACTTCCCGATTTACACTCTGCGGCACGTTTTCTGCACCCGACTGAGCGAGTTCGCTCCGGATGCCGTGGTGCAGCGGGCCATGCGCCACACAAGCCCGGAAACCAAGCGTCACTACCAGTTGGGAATGGCCGATCAGGTAAGAAAGGCCGTCGAAAAAACAAACAAGCGACTATACGGAAAGCGCGCACCGTTACATCTCCGTGACAGTTCGCCGCAGAAAGGAGCAGAAGGGAAAATCGTGGTGTGTAAGTAGCTGAGAATAGGAGAGAAGTTGGCTCCCCGGGCTAGATTCGAACTAGCAACCCTTCGGTTAACAGCCGAATGCTCTACCATTGAGCTACCGGGGAACTCCGCAACATTATTTATTTTTATTCTAATACAGCGATCGAAATCGTGCCACTTCAACCGTGGAGACCAACTGGGGTCCAACATCTCATTATTTCGAATTCTCTTGGGCAAATCAACAAATCGGTTGACTGAATCTCAGAGATTTAGCGCCAATGCTCTTCCAAAAAACTCATGAGCATTCGGCACGGGACCCAATGCTCGTTTTTCTATGAAAATCTGGGACTTCTTTGCATTTTCAGTTTTTTGCACGGATCGTTTGTTCCGAGCACAGTGACTCCCTCGGACAAGGATCATGCACGTGGAGGAGCAGGGCTTCGTGGACGAGGAAACGACGCAGGACATTGAAGCCGAGAAGCAAGCGGACAAGAAAAGAACAAGCAGTCCGACGAGCAGCTGCCACAAAAGAAGGCGAAGCCGCGCAAGAAGTAAAGTCAATAGACAGCTGTTCCCGAGTACAGTCAATGCTTCGGTCGCGTTCTCCGGCCCTCCCTCACTCGTATCTCAGGGCAGCCATGGGATCGACACGCATAGCGCGGCGTGCGGGGACGTAGCACGCGAGCAGCGCTACGGCAAAAAGCAGCAGGGCCACGCCAGCAAAGTCACCGGCTCGCGTGCTCTCACACCGAAAAGCAGGCTGGCCATTAGCCACAGTCCCAACGATGCGAGCAGGCCAATTAGAACACCAGCGGAGGCAAGCTTTATGCCTTGGTACACGACCAAGCGCAGCACGTCGCTGCGCTGGGTGCCAAGCGCCACGCGGATCCCGATTTCGTTGATTCTCTGTACGACGGCATATGATGTAACGCCATAAATGCGCCAGGGACAGTCCCAGTCCTGCTTCCACCCAACAAAGCAACGCGGACGTTCTCGGACGACATCTGCTTCAGTCGAGCGCGGTTTGGCGCCCGGGGCACCGCACCTTCGTGGCAGGCGGCGCAGCGCTGCTTGTAGAGCGCCTTCACCGGCCTGGGTGTTTTCTGCTGCTGCGTTTTGGCTCGACCGCCAACGATGGCCGCAAGAAGGATGAGAAACCACAGCGCGAGGACTTTCGCAAAGACTTTCATGGCGGCGTTACCTCCCCGAGGACACGAAGATCGCTTTGGGGATCATCATGTGCACGCCTTTGTTGCCGTCGACCAGCTCAGTGATGTGCAGATCCGCTGCGACGCTCGCTAGCATGTACGCATCGTCGCGCGAAAGATGTTTCTCGGTTACCTCGAAGTCGATCATTTCTCGCACCGCCAGCGTTGCGCACGCGTTCAAGTTGTCATTGAGGCCCATGGTGATGTAGTGCGTGGGAGTTTCTGCGCGCGGCCACTTCAAATGCATGTCCTTGCGGACGACGAACTGAAACGTGCCGATGAGCGAAGTTTCAAGCGCGGTGATGTCCACTTCGCCGTCGCCCTGCCCCGCGTGCCCGTCGCCCACTTCAAACAGCGCTCCGGGGGCGTGCACCGGAATGTACAGCGTCGATCCCGCCACAAGGTCCTTATTGTCGAGGTTACCCGCGATAATCCACGGCGGCGCGCTATTCCACTTACCCACGCTTTCTTGCGGCGCGTCGCCCATGCTGCCGAAAAACGGATGCAGCGAAATCTCGATCCCCGAGGCGAATTTCGCCACCATGCGCTTTTCGTCGAGCGGAATAATCTTGGTTCTCGAATAAGGATAATCGTCCGGCAAATATCCGCGGCCCGGCCCAAAGGCGTTGTAGGCGTACGCAATCGCCAGCTTGACCGCCAGGATTCTCACTTCTAGCACGTCGCCCGGCTGCGCGTCTTCAATGTAGATGGGTCCGGTGAGGATGTGCGCGCCGGGGCCCTTGTCTTTCACCTGGTCGGTGATGTCGCGCAGCGATTGCTCGACTTGATCGGGCGGCACACCCGCTTCTTCCAGTCGCTTCGGGCTATTCGTGATGAGCGTCTGTATTTCCACCGTGTCGCCCGACTTGATGCGCAGCACGGGAGGCGTCTTCGCGTCGTAGTAGCCCCACGCTACGGTCTTCGGCGTCGGCTTCAACGTGTACGTTTGTTGAGCTTGTGCTCGCTGGGCAACGGGCGGCAAGGCACAGCAAATTCCGAGCAGAGCAATGCGGCGCATTCTGATCCTCCGAGATCGACAAAGTGGCAGGTTGAGGAATCCTGCGCCGCCCCAAACGAAAAATCAAGCGACCCTTTTTCCCATTCTCCCCGAGCTTGCGTGGCACTTTAGGCGAAGCGGTGATGCCAGACCTGCGCGACGCCAATCAGACACGGTTGCCGTTGAGTTCGTAGCGCAGGAATTATACGCCGTTAAGATGAAGTTCATGCTTGCCGTTCACGATTGCGTTGAAGGCGAGCAGTTCGTTCTTGCGATTGTTGCGATACGCGGCGGCGTGGTTGTTTCCCGCCTGGTGCGGACCAGCGCAGCCAGATGCGTACAGTGTGATAGCCCATAACGTGGTGACCTGTGCCTACCAAAAACTCCGTCTGATTCGTAGATCCCAATATTCCCAATTCGCCGTTGAATCTGTATTAAGCTATTCAACTATGTTGTGATTCGTCAAAGCGGTGATCCAACATGGCCGCGAGAGTCGATCTCTACAACAGCGCATATTCGAACTACGAGTCTGAGGTGTATCGGCAGGTACGCATAGAGACAAGTCAACGCGTGAACGGATGATCGAACGCAAGGTGATGAGAAGTGCGACCAGAGCAGTAGGCATCGAAGGGGAGAACTCGGGAAGGTGTGCGTCGCGTTGGCTCAGATTTTTCCGATTTTCGAGAGGCACGACTTTTTTACTTGCTTGTTTTCCGTCAGCGACCATGCGTTCGCGACCTGATTGACATTTTTACACAGCGGTCACAAACGTTGTGGAATGATAAGACGTGGACAGCATCGTCTGCGGACCATGTGGCGAACCCGGCTGGCCGATGGTTCAACCCTCGGGGGAGCGAGCAATGAAGCTAAATCGCCGGGAATTACTGAAAGCCTCGCTGGTTCTTTCAGGAACCGCACTTCTGGATCGCAATTACCTTTTGCACGGCTATGGCGCTGTACCTTTTGCACCCTTCGACTTACCCGACCCTCAGTCTTCGGGGATCGAGCACGTTGTCGTCGTAACGATGGAGAACCGCAGTTTCGACCACTTCTTTGGCTGGCTGCCGAATGCAAATGGAAAACAGTCCGGGCTGACATTCCTCGACCCAAGTGGCGTCGGCCACTCGACATATCCCCTCTCTGGTGACTACACCGGCTGTCCGCATCCGGATCCCGACCATTCGTACAGCGGCGGACGCATCGAATACGACGGCGGGACGATGGACGGATTTCTGCTGGATAGCAGCAACGACGTTTTTTCGATCGGCTACTACGGCGAGCAGGACATTCCGTTCCTGGCCAGCCTGGCCCGCAGCTATACGACCTGCGACAACTATTTTGTTTCCATCCTCGGGCCGACGCTCCCGAATCGTCTTTTCCTGCACGCCGCGCAGACCGACCGTCTGGACGACTCCGTCACGTTCTCCTCGCTTCCGACGATCTGGGACTCACTAGCGGCCGCGGGAGTGAGCGCAAACTACTACTACAGCAACATTCCGTTCCTGGCGCTGTGGGGCGCAAAATACCTCGGCATCACGAAGAGCTACGATGACTTTTTATCTGCGGCGAAGAATGGAACGCTGCCCGCGGTTTCCTACGTGGATCCCAGCTTCACAACCATCGATGATGGGCTGGGCAATGACGACCATCCGCATGCGGACATACGGCGCGGAGACCGCTTCCTGCACGGCACGTACGAGGCTGTTGCCAACGGACCCGCGTGGCCGAGCACGGTGTTCATCGTGACGTTCGACGAATGGGGCGGGTTTTTCGACCATGTTCCTCCGCCGCGCGCGACCGCGGCGAATAGCGTGGACCCTGACGTAGTAAATGGCAAAACACTCCTGGGCTTCCGAGTGGGCACAGTGATCGCATCACCGTTCACGCGCGGAATGGAAAACAGCCCGTTCGTGAATCACACCGTATTTGATCACACCTCCATTTTGAAGCTCATCGAATGGGTCTGGGGCCTGACTGCGCTGACGCCGCGCGACGCAAGCAACGACGTGGGTAACCTCGCTTCGGCACTCAATTTTGCGCAACCCGTTGTGTCGCTGCCGACGTTGCCGACTTCGTCCGTACCGTTTTTCCCAGAGCCCTGCTTCGCCACACTTTTCGGTGGCATCTTCAGCACGGATGGCACAACCACTGGAAAGCGCGAGCCCGCTACGAAGAAGTGGCGGGAACTTCGCAAGCAGGCCGCGGCGCACGGTTTTGCGGTGAAATAGCGGCGGCTTAAACGCGTATGATCCGTGTTTTCGTCAGCGTTAGGCACCTCTGATGCGAAATTCTCGACGACCGTGAACTGTAACAAATCGACAAAACGGCGACGGCAGCATGCGAGCCTATCGATGACGGCGAATGGCTTCTTCGCATGGGTAGTCCTCAGTCAACCGCGCAGGAAAGCAGCCGTAGTTTTTATAAACTCGGGCCATCGTTCACCAATGACCGGGCCGTGACCGGCGTTCGGAATGATCCAAAGGGCTGAGTTCGGAATGGCTTTGGCCATCTCGAAGGAAATTTCTACGGGATAAAGTGGGTCGCGGTCGCCTTGAATGATCACGGTGCGCGCCTGACTCGTGGATAGAAGCGGCGGCGTGAAATTCAGGTCATCGTAGCTGTCCGCAAAGGCTACCGTGTTTGCCAGCAGCGCGTTGATCTGAGGATCACCGCCGGGATGGCTGCACCGCAGGCGCTGCCACTCCGCCTCAGGAGGATTCTCGCCGTATTGACGCATGATGGTGCGGGCTTGCATGGGGAAGTAGGGAGTGGCACTGACAATCACCATGGCCTTCACGCGCTCAGGCTGTTTGGTGGCCAGATGGAGAAGAGTATTGCCGCCAGCACTGATGCCAACGCCTTTGAAAGTGCGGATGCCCAGATCATCGAAAAGGGCTAAAAGATCGAGAGCGGCGTCCTCGTGTCGAAAGGGCGCGGACAAAATGCTGGAACGGCCATGGCCGCGCAGGTCAGGAAGAATGATTTGAAAATCCGGGCCCCACCCGGCAAGCGAAGGTTTCCAATCTTGGCTTGATCCGGAGAATCCGCTCAAGAGAACGAGCGGATCACCGGTACCGTGAACCTCGAAGTAGATATCAACTCCATTCACGTGTAACGCGCGTCCCGCAGAATGTGCGGAAGCCATTTTCGCAACTCCTTTGTTAAGAGTTTTGCTCAAAAAAAGTGAGCCCGCCGCCGCGTGTGCAGAAATCACTCGCGGTAGAGCCATGCCCAGCCAATACTTCTTCGTTTCATTCGCAAGGTTTGAGGTTCTCCACCTGCTCGACTCCGGCTTTTTTCAGTTCTGCCATAAAGATAATTGGGTCCACCGCGTCACCCAGGAAGTGAACACCAGGCCGAACGGAATTGCCTTCCGAAATCATGCGCGCAACCGTGGCTGGGACAAGTCCGTTGATCCAATAGTCGCGCCGTTCCCTGTAAACGATCTGAGCGGTCAACGCGAGGTTACGCCCTTGAGACCGCCCCGCTACCTGCGCCATTGCAAACCCGTCCACCGGCAGCCGGTTTCTCCGAAACATGTTGCGGAAGAGTCGAACCCCGAGTCGGTCGGGTAAAGGCAGCAGGGCAATCAGCATTGCCGCTGCAGCAGTACGAAAACCGGATAGGTACGAATAGATGAACACGTCACAATCGGTGAGCTGGCCGCCTATTTCGTCGAGCTCGGGAACGGAAACCAGACTAAAGCGCCGTCGTCCGATCGGATCGCCCAAATCTACCTTGCGAGAGGCCGCTGTTATTGTTGCGCGGGTCCGCTGGCCTTTGCGGAAAAACGAGGGACTGCGAAGCCCTGCCTGGTGGACAAACCAGGCCCCGTCGCGCAAAGCGTTGTCAGACCACTCGCCACTATCGCTGAAGTACACCGTCAAGGACTCGATCGCATTCATTTTGGACCGTGCGACAGCGTTGGCATAGACGGCGACAAGTTCGCTTATGTCTGGCATCCATCCTGCTGAAACCACGAACGATAATCTCAAGTCGGCGAGCTTCTGGGAGTGAGGAAGCATGCGTTCTTTCACAATGGTCAAGCCAGCGCGGTCCACATAGTGAGACCGGCTTCGGAAAGCCGCCTGCGCAACGCGGTCCTGCAACAACACCACAGGTCCGGCACAGTTGATAATGATCCGGCACCGGTTGCAGAAGTCATCGAGAGAACGTGCATCGAGAACATCAACGTACGCCGGTGAAACTCGGACATCAAATTGGGATGCCAAAGCTTTTGCTTTCTCAACTCGGCGTCCGCCGACCAGTATTCCTCCATCGCTGGACTTGCGGAGCTCGGTAGCAACGACTACTCCCGTTGCACCGTAACCACCAATAATCCCGAAAGTTATGTTTGGCTTCATTGCTCAACCCTCACCCGCTCCCAGTAAGCTGTGGCTGAACGCGTACCCGCCAACTGCGCCGCCAATCAATCTCTAAGCCCAGCCGTGTCGCATGTGACGACTCACTCCGGGCTATACCGAGCAGAACTGAGTCAGCGATAGCGTGTTCCCATCC
>Ga0306922_10000561_pt1 | contig 31278 bp, 29 predicted proteins | sample sta12Cox44000082_FD_203758 | JGI IMG/M metagenome (GOLD analysis project Ga0306922, IMG submission 203758) | Lab enrichment of tropical soil microbial communities from Luquillo Experimental Forest, Puerto Rico - statoxic.12C.oxic.44.000.082 (v2)... | ecosystem: Environmental > Terrestrial >... | reverse complement strand
CCGTCAGGCGAATCATGCGTATTGCCAAGCCGTTCGTCAGTCATCTGGTCAATCACGCCTGCGCAATACTCGAAAGAGCCGCTCAGAAGCTTCACGATGCCTTCCTTGTCGGTCGGCGATGGCGTCTGTGGCACATTTGTGTCCTTCAACCCTGCACAGAACGCATAGTTCGTCGTCGCGATGTGCGAGATTAGTTCTCCAAACGTCATCGATTCGGGATGGGGCCGGAAGCCGTAATCGCTGGCAGGCATCGCCTCCGCGACTGCTACCGAGAGCTTGCTGAGTGCGCTGAAGTGTTTCGCGTATTCGTTGCCGACTGCTGCAGCCGGGTTCAGCGCGACACCCGCCCTCACAGCTGTGCTACACGACAAACCAATCAGAAGAGCAGCAAGGGCAACGGTACGCTTCATGGCACGCCTCCCGTGCACGTGGCGATGCAGTCCGGCGACCGGCGATGCCGCTATAGACGACTGCACGCAGCTTTGGATAGCAGCGTCCTCCATGTCACGTATGTGGCGCGGCGATGTATGGCGATGCGAATCGCTGCGTCAACTGCGTAACGGCAGAACCCCGCGCAGCCGCGCTTCGCGCAAATAGATTCCCAGCCATGCCATGATGGCGACGATCAGCGGAGCCGCAAAGTTCGGCTCCAGTTTCTGTACGTGAGTGGCGATCGCCCCGCCCAGGTACCCTGTCAACATAATCGCGCCGAAAACAGAGGTGCGGGGAATCGCATACAGCAGCGTTGAAACCAGGAGCGCAGTTGATATCGGGATCGAAACCGAGTCCGGGTAACCATACGTTCTCATATCCTCGCGCGCTTTTTCCGGATGAAGGAAGCCGTAGCTGGCGCCGAAAAGCAGTAACGCCACTACCAGCCCGCTTAGTATCCGTCCCGTCCACAGCATTCCCTTCGAAGTGGGCACGGCGGGCGCAACTGATGACATAGGTTTCTTCCTTTCGGCATTGGATTGGACTTTAGTAAAGCATCGAAGGCTGGGCAGACAAACGCGTTATTAGACGCGGCTGCTTGACCTTGGATGCAACTTGCGGCCACTATTGTGAAGCTACGCGGGGCGCGAGCGAATGCCGGAAGGCAAAGGGCTTCTCATCGTCTACACAGGGCCGGGCAAGGGCAAGACCACCTGCGCTTTGGGCACCGCTTTTCGCGCTGTAGGGCAAGGCCTTCGCGTGCTGATGGTTCAATTCATCAAAGGCTCGTGGTACTACGGCGAACTCGACGCCGCGAAAATGCTAGGGGATGATAAGTTTGAAATCCGTCCGATGGGCCGGGGCTTTGTGAAGGTGGGCGGCGCGGACACCGATCCCGAAGACATTCGCATGAGCGAGCAGGCCTGGGAATTTGCGCGCGAGCAGATTTACGGAGAAAAGTACGATTTGGTGGTGCTCGACGAAATCAACTACGTAATCAGCTATAAAATGCTGGATGCGGATCGGATTGTAGATGCTCTCGTGAAGCGCCCTGAACGCATTCACGTAATCTGCACCGGCCGCAGCGCGCACCCGAAGCTTGTCGAGGCCGCCGACCTGGTCACTGAAATGCGCGAAATCAAGCACCCGTACACGCAAGGCATCCTGGCGCAGAGGGGAATCGACTACTAGTCATGACCTGGTTTAAGCGCGAAAAGAAGTCGATTGAAAATCCCACGCCGGTGGAAGAACGCCGCGTCCGCACCGAAGGTATGTGGACGAAATGCGGGTCGTGCCGCGCCATCATCTGGAAGAAAGATCTGGAATCGAACTGGAACGTGTGCCCGAAATGCGACCATCATTTCCGGTTAGGAGCTCGCCGCCGCCTGGAGCTTCTGCTCGATGACGAACGATACGAGGAATTCGACTCCGATCTTTCCTCGAGCGATCCGCTTCATTTCTCGGATACGAAGCCGTATGCACAGCGCTTGAAAGACGCGCAGCATAAGCTGGGCATGAAGGACGCCATCCTTACCGCCGAGGGCCTGATCGATGCACGCCCGGTGATCTGCTGTTCGATGGAGTTCGGTTTTATCGGCGGCTCAATGGGAGCTGTGGTGGGAGAAAAAGCGGCTCGAGCCATCGAACGCTCGATCGAGAAGAAATATCCGCTGGTGATCGTCTCCTGCTCCGGTGGCGCGCGCATGATGGAAGGCGTCGTCAGTCTCATGCAATTGGCAAAAGTCTCGGCAGCGCTTGCGCGCCTGGATGACGCGCGCATACCGTACATTTCCATTCTCACCGATCCCACTACCGGCGGCGTCACCGCGAGCTATGCCATGCTCGGGGACTTGAATATCGCCGAACCCGGCGCTCTGATCGGCTTCGCCGGCCCGCGTGTGATCGAAGACACGATCCGCCAGAAACTCCCCGAAGGCTTTCAGACCGCGGAGTTCCTACTCGATCACGGATTTCTGGACGCTATCGTGCCGCGCAAGGAGCTGAAGCCTTACGTCAGCCAGGCGCTTACTTTTTTTCTCGATTCATAGATCGAATCACGAAAACCAAATCACGAAGTTCGTATCACGGCGGCCCATCACGAAGATGAACTACGAAGATTCCGTCAGCTCACTTCTGGCGCTGGGCAGAGAACTGGCGGCGCCGCAGCAGGCTCGCGTCCAGAAATTCGGCCTGGAAAATATCTCTGCGCTCGCTGCCGATCTGGGAAATCCGCACCGCGCGATTCCCTGCGCTCACATCGCCGGTACAAATGGCAAAGGCTCGACGGCTGCCCTTCTCGAAGCTATCCTCCGCCACGCCGGCCAGCGCACCGGCCTCTACACCTCGCCTCATCTCGAGAGCATCAACGAACGCATTCGCTTGAATGGCGAGCCGGTCTCGAACGAAATTTTCGCTGCCGCATGGACGCGCGTGCACGCCTCCATCGAATCGCTTCTGGCCTCGGGAAAACTGACCGCGCATCCCACCTTTTTTGAATGCGTCACCGCAATGGCATTTCTGATCTTTGCCGAACAGCGCATCGCTTTTGCCATCTACGAAGTTGGCCTGGGAGGCCGGCTGGACTCGACGAACATCGTCACGCCCGAAGTGGCGATCGTCACCCCTATCGATTTCGACCACGAAAACTTTCTCGGCCATTCCATTGCGGAAATTGCGGCGGAGAAGGCCGGCATCATTAAACCAGGTGTGAAAGTGGTGAGCTCGGTTACGCGTCCGGAAGCTCGAGCCGTAGTCGCGCAGAAGTGCGCGGAAATGCAGGCACTGCAGGTAGACATCGACGAAGCGCGGCACCTCGCAGAAGAAACTTCTTCCGGCGGCTTCTATCGCGCCGTGGCTACATCGAAAAATTCACGCGCAAAACTTCTGCTCGCTCCGTCACTTCCGGGTCGCTTCCAGCTTCGAAATGCTCTGGCCGCCGCCACCGCCGCTCGCATTCTTTCAGAGAGCGGCAAATTCCATATCGAAGATCGAGACATCGAACGAGGTATCGCAAATGTGCGATGGCCCGGCCGCCTGGAACACCTCTCCGAAAATCCCCACATCTATCTCGACGGCGCCCACAATCCCTCCGGCGCTCGCGAACTGCTCGAATTCTGGCAGCGCGATCTCGCCGGCCGTCGAATCATTCTCCTCTATGGAGCGATGCGCGATAAGGCTGTGGACGAAATCGCGGGCATCCTGTTTCCGCATGCGCACGAGGTGATTCTCACTGAACCGCGACAACCACGCGCAATTTCCGCCGCGCTCTTGGTGGAAATCACCGCTCACCTGGCGTCGCGGGAACCCGCCGTCATTGCAGACCCGCTCCAAGCCTTCGATCACGCCATCGAAACCGCCCGCGGCGATGATGCTGTGGTTGTTGCCGGTTCGCTCTACCTCGTTGGCGATCTACGCTCGCACTGGCGCACTCGAAGGCTTGCTACGCCCGCGCCCCCCTGAGCATCCCCATGCAACATTCTGCAATTCATAGAAATAATCCAATTTCCTGTACTGCTCGCAAACAACCCATTATTCAGGCCCGGAATCGAACGTAGTCCGAATCCGAAATGCGGCCTTATGCGTCCCAAGCGCGGACGAGTTTTTCTCAGGTTCGAACGGAACTTATTCTTTTGCGCTTGGAATTACGAATGTGCGGAAACAATTAACGTCTTTTGTTCGTTTATTTAAATAGGGCTTGGTACCCAATCTGCACGAACTAGCGTCTAAGTATTGTAGCTGGAGGGCCTAATGACAAGCGAGGAGAGACGAAGCAAACTGGAATCTTTCGGCCACGCGCCCATACTATTGGCCGGCGCGCTGCGGCAATTTCCGAAGAAAATGTGGCTTTATAAGCCATCGGCCGAAAAGTGGAGTATTCACGAGACGATCTTGCATCTCGCCGATAGCGAAGCCAGCGGATACGTGCGCTGCCGCCGCTTTATTGCCGAGCCCGGAAGCCCGGTGCTGCAATTTGATGCAGCACGCTGGGCTGGATCGCTTGGTTATTTTCACCAGAGCACGCGAGAGGCGCTCGAAATCATTCGCAGGCTGCGCAAAATGACGTATCAATTGCTCGCCTCCTTGCCCGATCCGATCTGGTCGAATGCCGTCGAGCGACCCGATGACGGCCTTCTTCGCCTGGAAGATTGGGTGGATATTCAGGAGCGGCACATCCCGCACCACATCGAGCAGATGAGGCAGAATTACGACCTCTGGCTGAAAACAAATCCGCCCAGAAAGCCGGCCACTCCTTCTGCCAGATCGAGTGCAACGGCGTCTCAGCGAATGATATCTCTCTCCGCGGGCCTCTAAGCCTGCAACGACCTCCTGTCCACTTGGCCGGGAGCAGTGGCGGGGGAGGCCCCCGCGGGCCGGGTGACTTTGGCAAGCCTGTTGACACCCTCGTGTCCTGTAGATTGCCCACCCAGTATCGCTCGTTCGTGCATCCAAGTTGCTGGTCTTCAACACTGATGGTAGGATTGCTGCTTCATGCCCTCTGATACGTCTCCCAAGCCGCGCGTCGGAATCCCGTACCGCACACGAAAAGAAGAACTTAAGGGCGAGCGCGGCAAGTACGACAAGTACTGCCAAGCCGTTCTCCAAGCCGGAGGCGAACCGGTCGAGGTCTCCCTTGCGCTCCCGCCGCACCAGCTACGCCAATTGGCCAGCTCCCTGGATGCAGTGGTCCTCACGGGCAGCCCGGCCGACGTAAATCCATCGCTCTACCATGCAACTCGAAATCCCGCGTCTGCTGAAGCCGACCCGGACCGTGAACGCACCGATTTTGCGCTCCTCGAACATGCCTTTGCGGAGCATAAACCTGTACTCGCCATTTGCTACGGAGTGCAGAGCATGAACGTCTTTCTCGGCGGGACGCTGATCCAGGATATTCCCAGCGAGCTTCGCACGCCGATCCAGCATCCCTGGTCAAACCGCGACAAAGGCGCTCCGGAGCCTTTCCATTCCGCAAAAATTGAACCCGGTTCGCGTCTCCGGGAACTGGCGGGCGCTGACGAAATCGGCATCAATAGCTCCCATCACCAATCGATCCTCGAGCCCGGACGCAACCTGCGGATTACGGCTCGCGCTTCAGACGGAGTGATCGAAGCCGTCGAATGGACCGGAGACTCCAACTGGGTCACTGGCGTCCAATGGCATCCGGAGCGAATCGCTGAATCGGATCTGCTCGCGCAGCGACTGTTTGGCACCTTGATCGAGGCAGCGCGCAAAGCAGCGGTAAAGCAAGCGTGAGCGCGCGGTTAGGCTAAGGCGGCCACGATTGCATCGCGCGAGCCGGCGGGTTTTCGGCATCCGCACATCTGCTTAACTTTTCGGTCTTGGGATCTTCACTTTGGGGGGTTCATGATTTCGCTGGCAGGCAAAGCGGCTCTGATAACCGGCGGCTCGCGAGGCATCGGAGCGGCTACGGTACGGCTTTTCGCGCATGCGGGGGCCGATGTGGTGTTCAATTACCACCGCAGCCGCGAAGCCGCTTCGCAGCTTGAACAGGAAGCTCGCAAAAATGGCACGCGCATCGAGTCGTTCAAAGCCGACCTCGGCAAAATGGCCGACGCGAAGAAGCTCGTGGAATTCACGCGAGAGCAGCTTGGGCGAATCGACATCCTTGTGGCCAATGCCGGCATCTGGAATGAGGCGGATGCACCCATCGAAAAGCTTACCGAGCGCGAGTGGGAGGAAATGATGCGCGTGAACGTGAAGAGCGTCTACTCCGTGATTCACTTCGCCGTGCCGCACATGATCGCGCAGCGCGGCGGCCGCATTATCGCCATCAGCTCCACAGCAGGCCAGCGCGGCGAATCGTTTCATACTCACTACGGCGCATCGAAAGGCGCCATCATCAGTTTTGTGAAGGGCCTGGCCACGGAACTCGCGCGCCACAATATTCTCGTCAACTGCGTGGCGCCCGGCTGGGTGGATACGGACATGTCGGCTTCCGTGCTGCGCAATAAAGCCGGCCTGAAACAGGCGGCTGCGACAATTCCGCTGAAGCGGCCCGGCACACCAGAAGAAATTGCGGGCCCGATTCTCTTTGCGGCTTCTGACCTGGCTACCTTCGTGACTGGCGAAGTAATCAACGTAAATGGAGGCGCTGTTCTGTGCGGATAATCGCGCGCATTGTTCTTCTGTCCATTTTATTGACCGGTGCCTGGCTGGAGTTCTCGCCACGCGCCTTCGCTCAAAATCCCCAGGACATGATGCCGGAGGAAAGCGCCGCCAAAGCCAAAGAGATTTTGCAGCAGGCGATTCAAGGCCTGGGCGGCACGGCATATCTGAATCTTCGAGATGCCACGTGCGAAGGGCGCCTGAGCCAGTTTGGCCACGCCGGTGAGCTGAATGGCTTCGAAAAATTTGTGGATTACACAATTCCTCCTTTCAAGGATCGGACTGAGAATCTTCCCAAGCGCAACATCATCACCGTGATGAATGGCGACAAAGGCTGGACGCTGGATCGAGGGGGTGTTTCCGACGCGTCGGGCGCTGACATAGCCCATTTCGAAGAAGACACCAAAAAGGATATCGACTACATCCTGCGCAGCCGGATCAAGGAACCCAAGATGGTTTTCCGCTATGCCGGCCAGGACATCGTGGATTTGAAAGAGGTGGACTGGGTGGAACTCGTCGATAGCGACAATCGGACGATCCGCATCGCGATTGCGCAGTCCACTCACCTTCCATTGCGCAAAATCGTGGATACGCGCGACGCGAACACCCGCATGAAAACCGATGAGATTGAATACTACTCGAATTATCACCCTCTCAACGGCGTGCAGACGCCTTTCCAGATCACCCGCGAACGCAACCACATCAAGATTTATCAGGTGTTCTTCGATAAGTGCGAGTACAACACCAACCTCTCCGACTCACTTTTTACCAAGCAATCGCTCGACGAACGCTGGGAGAAAGTCGGAAAGAGCGCGCGCAAGAAAGCTGAAAAAGACGCAAAGAATAACTGAGGCATTGGCTGACCGAGCCGGAGTGAATGGGAAGGGTCAGTAGGGGCAGGTCTCAGACCCGCCCGCGTTGCGGCAGGCTTGGCGCTCACTATTCTCCGTTCCATTCGTTTTCTTCCTTCACCGTCTTTTGCGTTGCGCGATCGAAATTCCCATCCGACTTGGGCTTTGGTGAGAAAACGACGGCCGCGTCGCCGTATGCGCTTCCAGCTGTTGGATCGAGTTCGGCGCTGGCTCAAGCGGAGAAATTTTATAAGGTTCGGGGGATTTCGCAGGGGCTTTACTGAGTTCGCACGCGAATGGGTCTGAGACCCGCCCCTACTGATTACTCATTGAGAGTTTCGAATTAACGCTATATTGCCGCCTGCTTCGCGACGAATTCGCCCAATTGCGCCCTGCGAGGTATAATCGCCTGATGCACAGCAAGCGAAAATCTCAGCAAGTCCACAGCACCACGGTACTTTGCGTGCGCCGCGACAACAAAGTGGTTCTGGCTGCCGATGGACAAGTCACGCTGGGCGAAGGTGTGATCAAGCACAACGCCAAAAAGACGCGCCGCCTCTATAACGATAAGATCCTCGCCGGCTTTGCCGGCAGCACGGCCGACGCGCTTTCACTTTTCCAGCGTTTCGAAAACAAATTGCAGGAGTTTCATGGGAACCTTTCGCGCGCGGCCGTGGAGCTGGCGAAGGATTGGCGCACAGACCGTTCGCTTCGCCATCTAGATGCACTATTGGTTGTGGCCGACGCGAAATCCACGTTTCTGCTGTCGGGCAATGGAGACGTGATCGAGCCGGATGATGGCATTACGGCCATCGGTTCGGGAGGGCCTTACGCTTTGGCCGCCGCGCGCGCACTGCTGAAATTCACGAAGATGAATTCGAAAGACATCGCCCAGGAAGCCATGCGCATCGCGAGTGAAATCTGTATCTACACCAACGCGCAATTCAGCATCGAAGAACTATGACCGGTAAATCGGAGAAGGATATGGTGATCTACTTGGCCGGAGAATCGCAGGCTTCGGAGCCGGAACCGCTTCCCTCGTTTGACGAGCTCACCCCGCGAGAAATTGTCGTTGAGCTCGATAAATATATCGTCGGCCAGAACGCGGCCAAGAAAGCCGTAGCCATCGCGCTGCGCAATCGCGTCCGCCGCCAGAAGCTCACTCCGGAGCTTGCCGAGGACATCCTTCCCAAGAATATTCTGATGATCGGTCCCACGGGCGTGGGCAAGACGGAAATTGCGCGCCGCCTCGCTCGCCTGGCCGGCTGCCCCTTCGTCAAAGTGGAAGCTTCAAAATACACCGAAGTGGGCTATGTCGGCCGCGACGTGGAGTCCATGGTACGCGATCTTGTCGAGACGGCGATCGACATGGTGCGCGAAGAAAAGCTCGATGAAGTGGCCGAGCGAGCGGAGCAGTCCGCCGAAGAGCGTCTGCTTGACCTTCTCCTGCCTGCTTCGCCCGTGCCCGCGGAGGCCAGCCAGGCTTCGGAAGCCCAGCGCCGCGAGCAGGCGCAGCGCACGCGCGAGAAACTTCGCGTGCAGCTGCGCGAAGGCAAGCTCGATCAGCGCATGGTGGAAGTGGAAGTTCGCGAACGCTCCGTGCCTTCCTTCGAAATCATCACGAATCAGGGCGTCGAGGAGATGGACGTCAATGTGAAGGACATGCTATCCGGCATGTTCGGCCAGCAGAAGAAAAAGCGGAAGATGACGGTGGCGGAAGCTTTCGACTACCTGATTCAAGAAGAAGAGAACCGCCTAATTGACATGGACCAGGTCACTCGAATGGCCGTCGACCGCGTCGAGCAGATGGGGATTCTCTTTATCGATGAAATCGACAAGATTGGCGGCCGCGAATCTGGCCACGGCCCGGACGTCTCGCGCGAGGGCGTGCAGCGCGACATTCTCCCCATCGTCGAAGGCACCACCGTGAACACACGCTACGGCATGGTGCGCACCGACCACATTCTCTTCATCGCTGCCGGCGCCTTCCACACAACCAAGCCGTCCGACCTTATTCCCGAATTACAGGGCCGCTTTCCGATCCGCGTCGAACTCAGTTCGCTTTCCGAAGCCGACTTCATCCGCATCCTTACCGAGCCGAAGAACGCACTGATCAAGCAATATGTGGCGCTTCTCGATACAGAAGGTTTCAAGCTTGCATTTACGGAAGACGCGATCGCATCCATCGCCGGCTTCGCCGCCAAGGTGAACGAGCACACGGAAAATATCGGCGCGCGCCGCCTGCACACGATTCTGGAGAAAGTGCTCGAAGAGATTTCCTTCGAGGCTCCTGAAATGAAAAAGAAATCGTTCAAGCTCGATGCTGCTTACGTGCAAAAGCAGCTCGCGAACATCGTGAAAGACCAGGATCTTAGCCGCTACATTCTGTAGAAATCCGAAAATGGAAATTCAACAAGGGGACTGCGCGCCCGCCCCCGCCGCCCACTCCCACGCCTTCCACCTCCCAATTTTATTTTTCCTCTCTTACATTTTTATTCTCTACGGCTGCGCCGCTCCTGGTGAACCTCTGGAGCGCAAGCCACCTACCCCAACTCCCGTTACCGACCTCATCGCCTCGCAGTCCGGCAACGCCGTGATACTCAGCTTCACTCTTCCACGCGATTCCGTGGAAAAGCGCGAAATCCAAAAACCTCTCTCCGTCAATGTGTACAGGAATTTTGAGGAAGTCCCCCCCGCCAATTCACCGGCAGCCGTTGCTCCCGCGAATCCCGCTCTGCTGCTCACGATTCCGCCGGCGATGGTGGATCGCTACATGTCGCAAGGACGAGTACGATTCATCGATTCGCTTCAGACCGGGGATTTCGCGCCCGGAGGACGCGAGGCTGTGTACCTCGTCCGCACGTTTGTGTCGCCGAAAAAACTTTCTACCACTTCCAACGTCGCGGCTCTGACGGTCAATCCGCCCGCGAACGCAATCGCCGATCTCGAGACGGCATTCAGCCGCTCGGGCGTCACGCTATCCTGGACGCCGCCGGACAAAACCGTGATCGGCACCGCGCCCCGTGTCGCGTTCTATCGAGTCTATAGAGCAGAAATGGAATCAGCTCCGAATTCCGGCGCGAATCCGGCCGCCATTGGCAGCACGGACGCCTCCCAAACAAAAGTCCCCTTCGCTCGCATTGCAGAAGCTGAATCTCCGCCATACACCGATACGCAGACGGAGCTCGGCAAGACCTATGTGTACTCGGTTCGCAGCGTTGCGCAGTTCCCGGGCGCGCAGGTCGAGTCGGTAGATTCGAATTTCGCGACGATCACACCGAAAGACGTTTTCCCGCCGCCGGCTCCGCAGGATCTTGTCGCGGCCTTTGTTCCCGCCGCCGGCGGAACAGCCGCATATCTCGATCTCTCCTGGTCCATCAGCACGGCAACCGATATCGCCGGTTACAACGTCTATAGGAGCGAGGACTCTTCACGTCCGGGTGCCCGCGTAAATTCCCAGTTGTTGCTTACGCCTGCGTTTCGCGATATGAATGCCTTGCCCGGCCGTACTTATTTCTTTACCGTCACAGCGGTCGATCGCTCCGGAAACGAAAGCCCGGCCAGCCCGCCGGCTTCGGGCAATGTTCCGGCGCCCGATCACCCGTAAAAGAAAAGAAATCTGCGTGAGAAATGACTGAACATCTAATTCCTGATCCACTGGAGGTCGGCCGGAAAGTCCTGGCGGCCGGACATCGCACCACGCTGCAAACCGGCATTTATATGGGCGCTGCTTTGATCGTGGTCATGATGGTAGCGCTCTTTGTCACCAATCGCGTCCCCGGCACCGAGCGCTATGCGCTCGAACGCAACGCCACGTTCTGTGCGCTGTTTTTCATCTGCATGCTGATTCCGATCGCCCGCTTCTTCAACCGCCCGATGCCGATGTTCACCTCCGCTATGATCGGCTGGGTGATATTTGTGGTCGCCTACGACATCACCGGCATGTTCTACCAGAATCTTTTTCAGGCTTTGCGCAGCCCATTTCAAGCGCTCATCGAAGGCACCATCGTCTACGGAGTAGCCGCCGTCGGCGCCTGGGTGATCGGCATGTGCCTCGAGGCGCGCCAGCATCCGCTTGCTCCGCGCCGCCGCCGCACCGATCACCTTCATCAACAGCCATGAAACCTCCATCATGAAACTTTGCCGTTTCCAGCCGCTCGAATTCGCTTCCGCTGACATCGCCCGCGCGCCCCACGAATCCCATCCGCACATGCGCCACGGGATCATCGAAGCCAACTCCGTACATGAATTCAGCGGCGAACTCTGGGGTGCGCGCGAACGCACCGGCCAGAAATGGCCGCTCGACTCCGTAAAACTTCTGCCGCCCGCCATCCCCTCGAAGATCGTCTGCGTGGGCAAAAATTACGTCGACCACGCTGCCGAAATGGGCGGCCCTCCGCCGAAGAATCCCATCATTTTCCTGAAGCCGCCTTCAGCGGTGATCGCGCCCCACGAACCAATCATCCTCCCGCGCATCTCCCAGCGCGTCGACTACGAAGGCGAAATCGCCATCGTCATTGGCCGCCGCTGCCATCTCCCCGCCCCCAACGAAGACGTCAGCCCCTACATCCTCGGCTACACCTGCTTCAACGACGTCACCGCCCGCGACCTGCAGCGAGCCGACGGCCAGTGGACCCGCGGCAAAAGCTTCGACACCTTCTGCCCCTTCGGCCCGCTACTGGAGTCCGACCTCAATCCTGCCGATACCAGAGTAGAGACCTACGTCAACGGCGTGCGGAAACAGTCCGCCAGCGTCTCAGAAATGATCTTTTCCGTTGATGTTATAATTAAGTGGATAGCTGAGGTGATGACGCTCGAGCCCGGCGATGTGATCGCCACCGGAACTCCGGCGGGAATTGGCACACTCGCCGACGGCGATGTGGTGGAAGTAAGCGTCACCGGAATCGGCACACTCCGCAATCCGGTCGCCGCTTTTGCCGAATAGGCGCCGCCGGCCTCGCGTGCGGTTTCTCGTATACTCCGATTCACTCGGCTAGCCGCTGCCAGGTAAGGGCCTTGTAGTTCGCGGGAATCTTGCAGGTTGCTGGAGCTTTGTAGGTCGCGGTTTTAACCGCGACACCAGCTTGAATTATGACGAGGGGCTTTAGCCCCTGAAGTACAGTGCGTTTGCAGCTTAGCCGTAACAAAAGGTGAAAAAATGAAATTCTTCCTAGACACCGCAAATCTCGACGAAATCCGCCAGGGCGCAGCCTCCGGCGTCATCGACGGCATCACCACCAATCCCACCCTCGCCGCGAAAGAAAAAATGCCCTTTCGCGACCTCATCATCCAAATCTGCAACATCGTAAAAAACGGCGCTATCAGCGCTGAAGTCGTCTCCACCGATTACGAAGGCATGCTGCGCGAAGCCCGCGAAGTGGTCAGCTGGCATCCCAACGTGGTCGCGAAAATTCCCATGACGCCCGACGGCGTCCGCGCCTTGAGCGTCCTCTCCAAAGAAGGGGTTCGCGTCAACGTCACTCTCGTTTTCTCCGCCTCCCAGGCCCTTCTCGCCGCCAAGGCCGGCGCCTATTTCGTCAGCCCGTTTCTCGGCCGCCTGGATGATATCTCTCAGGACAGCCTGATCCTTCTTCGCGACATTCTCCAGATTTATCGCGCGTATGATTACAAGACGCAGGTGCTGGCCGCGAGCCTTCGCCACCCGATGCACGTCGTCGAAGCGGCGAAGATGGGGGCGCATATCGGAACCATGCCGTTCAAGGTTTTCGAAATGCTCTTCAAGCATCCGCTCACGGACCGGGGCCTCGAATCATTCCTGAAAGACTGGGAAAAAGCGCGCGATACGCTCGGCGATATTTCCGAGCCGGTCGGCGCGCGTAAAGGCGGGCGTTGACACACCTTTTTTCGAATTGGACCCAACTGCTGCCGGTTGCGGGCCTCATCGCGATGGCCGCTATCGGCATCGTTGTCTGGCTGCGGCGCAAGCCTATTGACGCTTCCGAAATTGAACGCCAGCGCCGCGCCTACCTCAACAAGGTCGGCCGCATCGTCGAAGGCCAGATCCTCGAAATCTCCGAAAATGCTTTGCCGGCGGGCGACGGCAAGCACCACTCGCCATCCGCAAAAAATAATTCCGGTTCGAGCAGTGGCGTGAAGCTAACCGCAACTGCGTCCAGCAACGGAACGCAGCGCCTCATCTACTACACGTACTCAATCTCCGGCGTCACCTACGAAACCGCGCAGGATGTCACCGGCCTCGAAGAGCGCCTCCATTTGAAGCGCGCCGCGGTAGGCCAAACCGCCAGCGTGAAGTACGACCCCTCAAATCCCAGCAATTCGATCCTGCTAGCCGACGACTGGTCCGGCCTGCACTAACACCTTGAAAGTCAAAACCCATCATTGGGCCTTTCTAGGTCTCGCAATCGCGACGCTTTTGTCTTTGGTCACTTTCGCCAACAAAAAACCACGACCCTCTCAGATAGCATCACAAGAATATTTAACGGACGAGATTATAAAATCACAGCTCGATCCTCTCAGGAAAGCGGCCGGACTGTGGACTGCGGCATAACATCGCTTTTTCATCCTAAAGACACTACATCTTCGTGTGCGAAATCAGCATTTGAGAATGGAAACCTTTTTATATTCTGTACTCCGGCCCGGAAAGCTTCTTCCATCCAGCTTTTGGATTGGCGGGTGACGGAAATGGCAGCGTCCATGAAGTACTTTACGATTCGCGCACACTGGCAAGTTTGGGACTGGGGCGGAATTCGCAAGCGATTGAAGACAACCGTATCAGAATCACGAAGTGCTTCCAGCCGGTGCATCTCGTGAAAAGCGAAGCAGAAGGCGTATTGGCTTGCGCCGCGCCCGTGAACGAACAAGAATCTTTCTTACCCGCCGCTAAGAAACCTGCGCTTCGCCCCGCCTAATGCTACACTTTCATTTTTCGTAGGGGAGAAAAAGCAGATATGCGTCTCGCAACTTCGTTCGCATTGCTCGCGCTGTTTGCAGCACTCACCATTCCCGCCTCCGCCCAGCAATCCTCCGGCACAGTGTCTGGTACAGGCGCTGGCACCGTCGATCCCAGCCAGTATTCCGCCATGCGCTGGCGCCTCATCGGCCCGCATCGCGGCGGACGCATCACCGGCGTCGCCGGCATCCCCGGCGACCCATCCACCTACTACATGGCTACCCCCGGCGGCGGCGTTTGGAAAACCACCGACGCGGGCGAAGTGTGGTTCCCGATTTTCGACGCGCAGCACGTCGCCTCCATCGGCGCAATCGCCGTCGCTCCCTCGAATCCCAAAATCATCTACGTCGGCACCGGCGAGCAGACTCCCGGCGACGGCGTCTACAAATCCACTGACGCCGGCGCCACCTGGACCAACATCGGCCTGAAAGAAGCGAAGTACATCAGCGCGATCATCGTGGATCCTAAAAATCCGGACGTCATCGTCGTTGGCGTCCTCGGCCACCCGCTCCTCAGCCTCGCGCCGGCCAGTCCCGATCGCGGCGTTTTCAAAACCACCGACGGCGGCAAGACCTGGAAAAAAACTCTCTACAAGGACGATCTCACCGGCGTCGCCGATCTCGAGGCCGACCCTGAAAATCCCCGCGTGATGTACGCAGCGCTCTGGCATCCCACCGATTTTTTCGCCGGCGAAGACGGCCCCGAAAAACCGAACTCCTGGATCTACAAATCGACCGACGAAGGCGCCACCTGGAAAGAACTTGCCTACACCGGCTTTCCCAAAAGCCCCTGGGACCGCGTCGGCATTGCGGTCGCGCCGGGCAACGGCGGCCAGCGCGTCTTCGCGATTCTCACGCAGGGTCTTTATCGCTCGGACGATTCCGGCGCCACCTGGAAGCAGATCACCGAGGACACGCGCGTCATCGGCAACGCCTATTTCGCCCGCGTCTTTGTCGATCCGCGCAACGCCGACCTCGTCTACGTGATGCAAACTTCTCTTTACCGCTCCACCGACGGCGGCAAGACCTTCATCTCCTTCAAAGGCGCTCCAGGCGGCGACGACTACCACAATATGTGGATCGACCCGCAAAATTCCGCGCGCATCATTCTCGGCGTGGATCAAGGCTGTATCATCAGCGTGAATGCCGGCAAAACCTGGACCTCCTGGTACAACCAGCCCACCGGCCAGTTCTATCACGTCTCCACCGACACGAATTTTCCCTACGTCGCCTACGCCGCCCAGCAGGATAGCGGCTCCGCCGAAGTTCCCAGCCGAGGCGACTACGGTTCGCTCACCTACCGCGACTGGTTTTCTTCCGCGGGCTTCGAATACAGCTACATCGCCCCGAACCCGCTGGATCCCAACATCGTCTATTCCGGTGGCTGGTACGGCAGCGTCGTCCGTTTTGACCGCACCACTGGCCAGTTCTCGCATGTCTTCGTGCGCGGCTCGAAATATCGCACCACCAGCATGCCTCCGCTTCTCTTCTCGCCGCAGGATCCGCACCTGCTTTATCTGGGCGCGCAGGTAGTTCTCACCACGATGAACGAAGGAAAAAGCTGGCAGGCCATCAGCTCGGATCTCACCGCCCGGCCTGCATCGCCCGAGAAAAAAACCGCGGACACATCCGCGGGCTCAGAATCGCAGGCAAATTCCCTCGAAGAAAAACACGATGAGATTCAGCGCGCGTCGGAAGTAAGTCCCGGCCACTCGCCGGAACCGGAAGCGGCCTCGCTCGCGCCCTTCGGCGACGACGAAAAAGATTTTGGCGACGAGCAGTCCGCGCGCCGCCCCGCCGCGATTTCCACTCTCGCTGTTTCGCCGGTTCAATCCGGCGTCATCTGGGCCGGCACAAGCAACGGCCTGATCCAGCTCACCAAAGATGGCGGGCTCAACTGGCGCAACGTAACGCCGCCCGATCTCAACGAGCACAGCAACGTGGTGATTCTCGAAGCCTCGCACTTCGACGCCAACACCGCGTTCGTCACGATCGAAAATCGCCGCGATTCCACGCCCTATATCTATCGCACCGTCGACGCCGGAAAAACCTGGGAGAAAATCACGGCGGGTCTGCCAGCTGGCTGGATTGCCAACGCGATTCGCGAAGATACCGTCCGCAAAGGCCTGCTATACGCCGCGCTCTCAAACGGCGTCTACGTTTCCTTCGACGACGGCGCCCACTGGCAGTCGCTGCAGCTGAATCTTCCCACCAGCGATGCCCGCGACCTCGTCATCCACGATAACGATCTCGTCGTCGCCACCTATGGCCGCGCTCTCTGGATTCTCGACGATCTCTCGCCGCTCCGCCAGGCCAGCTCGCAAATCGCCGGCGCCGATGCCGCACTCCTGCGTCCCGCCACCGTCACGCGCATCCGCTGGGACAACGACCAGGAAACTCCTCTTCCGCCGGAATTTCCCGCCGGACAGAATCCTCCCGACGGCGCCATTTTTTACTACACGCTGAAGTCCGCGCCGGCCGCGGATATCACGCTCGAAATTCACGATGCGCAGGGAAATCTCATTCGTCGCTTCTCGAGCGCCACTCCCGCGCCCGATACAGTCGTCAAAAACGTTCCCGACTACTGGTTCGGCCCGCAGGTGCAGCTTCCGAAAAATGCCGGCCTCAATCGCTTTCCCTGGGATTTGCGCTTCGAGCCGCCTCCGGCCCTGCAATACAGCTACTACGGCCAGCCGCTCAAATATCTCGAGTACACGCTTTCCGATCACGCCATTCCCGGCGAAACGCCGCGCGAACAAGTTCTGGGGCCGATCATTCCTCCCGGCCAATACGAAATCGTCTTGAACGCAAACGGCCAGACGATTCGCCAGACTCTCACCGTCGTACCCGATCCGCGCGTCCACATCGCTCAAGCGGATTACGTCGCGCAATTTTCAGCCGCAAAACGCGCCGATAGCGGCCTGCGCGCCAGTTACGCCACGTTCCAGGAAGTCGCCGCGCTGCGCAAAGCCGTCGGCGACCGGGAACAAACCCTCGACGCCGTTCTGAAACCCAAATCCGATCCTGCCGCTTTGAAAGGCGCGCCCGCGGCAAATGCGAGTGGCGCACATTCTCAGCCCGCTCCGGAAACCGCTGCTCCTCCAGTGAAGGAAGCTACCGAAGCTCTGAAAAATCTTGACGTGAAAATCGCCGAAATCCTGGCAGGCGCCAACGGCTCAGAAGGCATCGGCGGAGTGAACCGCGACCTCGCCCGCACCTCCTTCATGATCGAATCCGGCGACGCCGCTCCAGCCTCGACGGCCCTCGAAGTGATCGACGAATCCTGCGGCAGCCTCAACAAGTCCATCGTCGCCTGGCGTACCCTCAACTCCGACACGCTGCCTTCCGTCAATTCCGCCTTGGCAAAAGCAAACCTGGCACCTCTACCAGTGGCAACCTCAGTTGCCGGAAACACCTCGTCGCCGTCAGCATCATCCACCGCGTCGTCATCAGCAACATCACCAGCGCAGCCCAGCACAGTGCCAGTCTCAACCCGAATTTCACTCCCAGGAGCATCAGCAGCGTCGCCAGCAGCATCGCCAACCGCAACCGCCAACTCCGACGCCTGCCACATGTAACCACCACCCCACACCACCGCGAAATTAAACAGCAACCGTGCACTTCCGTAACGCCGGTCCCGCAGGATCTTGCCTCCAGGAGCACAGGCATTCCTGCCTGTGCCACCGTACGAACGCAGCACCGCTTCGCTAGACATGCAAGATCAAGAACACGTTCTTTGGAACCGCTTCTGAATTCGCGCCTATCAAAAAGCAAAGAACGCAATCATGAACGCGCCAGCGTCAAAGCATCCCGCCGCGTTCTCGCGTTGGCACAGGCAGGAATGCTTGTGCTACTCAAGACCCAGCACCGTAGGTGTGCTTCCTACATCCCGACTTCTTTTGTCGGGGCGCGACATAAACCTAGCCCAGCGCGGAAGCGCTGGGTTCCCAGTCGACGCGCAGCGTCCTCCGCTCGCGGCGCCTTTCCCGCGAGCCTTTTTGCTGTCGCTGTTTGTCGTTGCCTTCATTTGAAATCTGAAATTCCCCGGCCACTTCCCCACCCGCTGCGCTAAACTTACAGCGCGCCAAAATCCACCACCGCGCCTGCGAAAGCGAGCCCTCTCGTGCAAGAAACCGAATTCCCCTGGGTCACCGAAATGGCCGGCGTCCTGGAAACGATCAATCAGGGCGTCATCATCAACGACGACTGCAGCCACATCGTCTTCGCCAACCGTTTGTTCCAGAAAATGATCGGCGTTTCGGAAAACGAGCTGATCGGCCGGAAGATTTTGGATTTCTATCCGCCCGGAGACGCGTCCATATTGCGCAGCCGCATCCAGCAGCGGCAAGCCGACGGGCATAGCCAGTACGAGTTCTATCTTCCCCAGGCGGATGGCGGGCGCCTTCCCGTTCTCGTCACTGCGCGCCAGATCGAAGATCCCGACGGCAACGTCTTCGCCGTCATCACCGCCACAGATATCACCGAACAAAAGCGCGCCGAAAACGCGCTCCGCGAGGCGAACACGCAGCTCGAAAAGCGCCACCAGGAAATCGAAGAGGATCTTCTCCTCGCCGCCCGCGTCCAGCAAAGCCTCGCGCCCACAGGACTCACCTGGGGCGGCGTGAATGTTGCCACCTACTACCAGCCGGTGCGCACCATCGGCGGCGATTTCGGCTTGATCGCCCCGCGGCAGGATTCGCTCAGCCTTTTTGTCTGCGACGTTTCCGGCCACGGCATCGGCTCGGCTCTCGTCGCCAATCGCATCTACACCGAAACCATGTCGCAGATCGAGCGCGGCGTGGGACTCGCCCCGATGATGCAGCACCTGAATCGCTTCGTGCTTCGCAACATCGGCTCGTCCGTCTTTTACTTCACCATGGTTGCCGCGCGACTCGATCGCGACAATCGCACCCTCGAATTTGCCAACGCCGGTCATCCTCCCGCGATGATCGTTCAACCCGGCGAAGCTCCGCGCCTTCTCGAATCCGGCAGCCCCGTGCTCGGCCTGCTCGAAGACGCGGTCGGCAGCGACGCGACGGTCTTTGTTCCGGTCCAGTCCGGCGATCGCCTGGTGATTTATACCGACGGCTTCACCGAGAGTTTCAACCAGCAGCGCGACATGCTCGGCGTCGAAGGCTTCAGCGAAATCGTCCGCGACACCGCCAAGCTGCCTCTGCAGGAAATGAAAGACCAGATTCTCCACCGCGTATCCGCTTGGCGCCACGGCCCTCCCGATGACGACATGTCGCTGGTGATCATCGAAATGCCATAGCTGCGAAGCCCGCGGCACATCATTTTCCTTTTCGCGAAGCAGCAAAAGCGGCAGAGTGGCGCATCGAAATGGCTGGCACTTTTGTTGCTTTGCTTCAGCCTCGGCCTCGAGCAACTGGCCGCCGTGGATGTAGGTTCTAATCCACGGTTCCGCGATTAAAGCGCCGGCTAACCTGTGTAGAAACAATCTGATAGCATTTTCTAATCGGCGGTAAAAGGGTTACATGAGAAATTGCGCTCTCTTGCCTTAGCGGCCCAAAAAGCCGATATTGAGAGTCCATTATGAGCACGAACCCAATCGCACACCGCAAGCACCACGATCGCCTCGAAGAGCTTCGCCGCCGCAATGCCGAAGCCGAAGAAGGCGGCGGCGCCGAACGCCGCGAACGCCAGCACAAGGAAGGCAAGCTCAGCGCACGCGAGCGCGTGGACCTGCTGCTCGATGAAGGCTCCTTCGAGGAGCTCGACAAATTCGTGCGCCACCACTGCAGCGATTTCGGAATAGAAGAGCAGCGCCCCGCCGGCGACGGCTTCATCACCGGTTACGGCCGCATCGACGGCCGCCTCGTGTATGTCTTCGCGCAGGACTTCACCGTGTTTGGCGGTTCGCTTTCCGAGGCGAACGCTTCGAAGATTACGAAGATCATGGATTTGGCGATGCGGCAGGGCGCGCCGGTGATTGGCTTGAACGATTCCGGCGGCGCGCGCATTCAGGAAGGAGTGATGTCGCTCGCGGGCTACGCGGATATTTTTCTGCGCAACACGCTGGCCAGCGGCGTGGTGCCGCAGATCAGCGCGATCATGGGCCCGTGCGCGGGCGGCGCAGTGTATTCCCCGGCCATCACCGATTTTATTTTTATGACGCGCGACAGCTCGTACATGTTCGTTACCGGGCCGGATGTGATCAAGACGGTGACGCACGAGGAAGTCACCAAGCAGGAACTGGGCGGCGCGATGACGCACAACGAGAAGAGCGGCGTGGCGCACTTTGTTTCGCGCGACGACGCCGAATGCCTCGCGATGATTCGTGAGCTGTTCAGCTATCTGCCGTCGAACAACCTCGAAGATCCTCCGCGCCGCGCGACGAACGATCCCTGGGATCGCGCTTCGACGGCCCTGAACGCTCTGGTGCCGGAGGATCCGCAGAAACCGTATGACATCAAGGATGCGATTCACGAAATCGTGGATGAGGGCGAATTCTTCGAAGTGCACGAGCACTTCGCGAAAAATCTCGTGGTGGGGTTCGCGCGGCTCGAAGGGAGGCCAGTAGGGTTTGTCGCCAATCAGCCTGCTTTTCTTGCGGGCGTACTCGATATCAATTCGTCGATGAAGGGCGCGCGCTTCGTTCGCTTCTGTGACGCGTTCAATATTCCACTCATCACCTTCGAGGACGTGCCCGGCTTTCTGCCCGGCACGCAGCAGGAATTCGGCGGCATCATCAAGCATGGCGCGAAACTGCTCTTCGCGTTCGCGGAAGCCACGGTGCCAAAAATCACAGTGATCACGCGCAAAGCGTATGGCGGAGCCTATTGCGTGATGGCCTCCAAGCACATCCGCACCGACATTAATTTCGCCTGGCCCACGGCCGAGATCGCGGTGATGGGACCGGAGGGCGCGGTCAACATCGTCTATAAGCGCGAACTCGATCGTGCCCCCGAAAACGACCGCGAAAAGTTGCGCCGCGAAAAAACCGACGACTTCCGCGAGCGTTTCGCCAACCCGTACGTGGCCGCCGAACGCGGCTACATCGACGTCATCATCGAGCCGTCGCAGACGCGAGCCAAGCTCATCACCGCCCTGCGCTCTCTCGAGACGAAGCGCGACACCAACCCCAAGAAGAAGCACGGCAACATCCCGCTATGACATGGCTTCGACGGCCCCAACGACTGCCAGTCATATTGGCTTGCGGATACGCAACGCCGGGGTGTCACTTACTGGACATTTAAAGTCCATTTCTGTAGGATTGCGGGGTTTTGCGCCATTATTATCAGGTGAGATAGGAGATTTTGATGCCCAAGTCCGGCCCGAAGGAAGGCGCGAAGAACGCGCCGAAGACGCTGCTCGATTCGATCGATTCGCTCATCGAGCGTTATCACCTTTTGAAGCATCCTTTTTATCAGGCCTGGATCGAAGGCAAGCTTTCCAAGGAATCGCTGCAGCTGTATGCCGCGCAGTATTACCAGCACGTGCGCGCGTTTCCCGAGAATCTGAAGCAGCTCGCTTCGCGCACCAACGGCAACTTGCAGGCGCTGGTGAAAGAGAATCTGGCGGAAGAAGTGGATCCGGCGGGACCGCACCCGATGCTGTGGCGCGAGTTTGCCGCGTCGCTCGGAGTGAGCGATGTGGCGCTCGATTCGAGCCGCGCGCTTCCGGGAATCGCGGCGCTGCTCGACACGTTCGACGAAATTTCAACCGACGGATCGATGGCGCAGGCCGTGGCCATGTTCTACAGCTACGAAGCGCAGGTACCGGAAATCGCGACGCAGAAAATTTCCGGGCTTCGGAAATTTTACGGAATCACCGATTCGCGCTCGCTTCGCTATTTCGCCGTGCACGAAGAGGGGGACGTGCGGCATCGCGCGGCCTGGCGGGAATGGCTGGCACAACAGCAGAATATCGACGAGGTCGCGGTGCTGTGCGCCACCGAACGCAGTTTGAAGGCTCTCTGGGGCGCGCTGGACGCGGTGTATCCCGAAGGCTGCGCGCCAAAGAAGCAACCGACCAAGAAGCCATCTGGCGACGCGTCCGGACACAACACGCCGTCGCATTATCCCGGGTTCTGATCGAACCTGGCGGGTTAGCTTCACGAACGCCGGCGCGCCCGCTTCGATTTTCTCTTTCCTTTGGCGCCCGGCCCGCCACGGCGAGCATGCTTTTCGCGATTCGCGCCTTGCTTCAGAATCTTCACGCCGCGGGGACCTCCTACGAATACTTGTTTCGCGAGCCCGAGAAACAACCCGTGTTCCACGACGCCGACGGTTTCGTCGAGTTCGCGCGCTATTCTTTTTGGATCAGCGATGGGACCGAAGGCGCAATCGAGAATGTAGTGCCCGCCATCGGTGACGTAGGGCTTATCGTCAACCCCGGGCCGAAGTTCGGTGCCCGCTCCTATGGCCCTCAGCTTTCGTGCGGTGGCCTCCCAGCCAAAAGGAACCACTTCCACGGGAACGGCAAGCGTTCCGCCCAAGCGCTTCACGATTTTTGTCTCGTCCACAATCACCGCCATCCGCTTGCTCGCGGAGGCCACGATTTTTTCGCGCAGCAGCGCTCCGCCGTGACCTTTTATGAGCGCGAGGGTGCCGAGTTGCACTTCATCGGCGCCGTCGATGGTGAGATCGATTTCTTTTATATCTGCGAGAGTGGCGAGCGAAATCCCGAGGCTGCGGGCTTGCTCGGCGGTGCGTTCCGAAGTGGGGACGCCGGTAAAGCGGAGTTCTTCTTCCTTGACGCGGCGGCCGAGTTCGCTTACGAGGTAGGCGGCGGTGGTGCCGGTTCCGAGGCCGACGATCATGCCGCTCTGAACGAGCTGCGCTGCGGCTTGTGCGGCTTCCTTTTTGTACTGGTCCTGCCGGCTCTCGTCCATCAGTCCTCCACGGCGCTTTCTGAAGCGCGGGGCCATGATAGACGCTCGCCTGTGAGGTTGCCAACTGGGTGGCGATGGAGAAGGTCGGGGCAACCGGGGCTCAGCATAATTTAATGGTCTGACGGAAGTGCTAGCAGCTTCGGGCACGGCATGCCGTGCCCTACTGAAGAGAATGAGAGACGCACATGTTTCGTAAGATTCTGATCGCGAATCGCGGTGAAATCGCGGTGCGCATCGCGCGCGCTTGTAGAGACATGGGAGTGCGCTCGGTGGCGGTGTACAGCGACGTGGACCGTGCTTCGCTTCACGTACGGCTCGCTGATGAAGCCTATCCGATTGGTCCGGCGCCTTCGCGCGAAAGCTATCTGGTAATTGACAAGATCATTGGCGCTGCGCGTTATGCCGGTTGCGACGCGATTCACCCTGGCTATGGATTCCTGGCAGAGAATCCAGCGCTAGCTCGGGCCTGTGCCGAGACGGGAATCACGTTTATCGGGCCCAGCGCTGAAGCGATGGAAAAACTGGGATCGAAGACGGCAGCGCGGCACGTGGCGCGGGAAGTGGATGTGCCCACAGTGCCGGGAACGCTGGACCCGATTGGATCCGTGGATGAACTGATCGCGACTGCGCGCAAGACCGGATTCCCGGTGGTGCTGAAAGCCGTGGCGGGCGGCGGCGGGAAGGGTATGCGGTCTGTGGAGTGCGAAGCGGAACTGGCCGGCGCGTGGCGCGATGCGTCATCGGAAGCGCAGAACGCATTCGGCGACGGCCGGCTGTACCTCGAAAAGTATCTCTTGAAGCCGCGGCACATCGAGATTCAGGTGCTCGCGGACGGGCATGGCAACATTAGTTATCTCGGCGAGCGCGAATGCTCGGTGCAGAGGCGGCACCAGAAAGTGATCGAGGAAGCGCCTTCGCCCATCATGACCGCGAGTTTGCGGAAGCAAATGGGCGAGGCGGCCGTGAAACTGGCAGGCGCCGGCGGATACACGAACGCAGGCACGGTGGAATTTCTGGTGGATGCGGGACATAACTTTTATTTTCTCGAGATGAACACGCGGTTACAGGTGGAACATCCGGTGACCGAGATGGTGACCGCGACCGATCTGGTGAAGTTGCAAATTCAAATCGCCGCCGGCGAGCGGCTACCGTTGGCGCAGCAAGATGTGGCGTTGAGCGGGCATGCCATCGAATGCCGCATTTACGCCGAGGATCCCGACAACAATTTCTTTCCATCGCCCGGAAAGATTCTGGAGCGGCAGGTGCCGAGCGGGCCGGGAATCCGGCTGGACGACGGCGTCTATGCCGGGTGGACGGTGCCGCACGACTACGACCCGATGCTGGGCAAATTAATTGCGTGGGGAAGCGATCGCGCCCAGGCGATCGCGCGATTGCAGCGCGCGCTCGAGGAATACTACGCGACGGGAATCAAGACGAACGTCTCGCTTTTTCGGCGGATCCTCGCCACCCCTGATTTTCAGAACGGCGACATTTATACACGCTGGCTGGATGACTATTTGCGGGCGAGCCACAAATCCGCTACAGCCGCGGCGGGCGCTGATTCGAAGCGAGCCGAATCCGCAGCCCTGTTTGCGGCAGCGCTCTGGCACACCGGCCAGGGCAAATCCGCAGCGGACGGAACCAATCCTGGAATGCCGGCGCCTTCACATTGGAAGACGGAAGGGCGCCGCGAGCAAGTGGATCGGGAGCCGTCACGATGACCGACGAGCAGATTCTGGCACGCGAGGCCCGATTAAAATGAAAGTCGAGATCGCGCTCGATGGAAAAAGTCACGTGGTGGAATTCGCCCAGGTGGGCGAGCGGCTGTGCTGCACGATTGATGGCGCGCCAATCGAGGCCGATGCCGTGCAGATTGCGCCGGGAATTTATTCCATTTTGATTGACGGCGTATCGCGGGAAGTGCGCGTCGAGCCGGATGGCGGTGAATTGCGGCTCACGGTGGCAGATCGCGAGTGGCGCGCGGAGATTCGCGATACGCGCAAGTGGCGGCGCAATCGAGGCGGCGCGGCCGAAGCGGAGGGACGGCAGCAGGTTTCCGCGCCGATGCCAGGAAAAATCGTTCGAGTGCTGGTGCAAAGCGGCGATTCGGTGGACGCAAAGCAGGGCTTGTTTGTGGTGGAAGCGATGAAGATGCAGAACGAAATCCGGTCGCCGAAATCCGGAAAAGTGGAACGGCTGCTCGTCGCCGAAGGCCAAACTGTGAACGCGGGGGAAGCCCTCGCGATCATCGTCTAAACGCGCGCGACGATTCGGCGCACTTGCGCTGAATGATCCGTTTGCTCTACTTCGCGGCGGGAAGTTTACCGGCGGATTCGATAATCTGACGCGCGAGATAGTTCGTGACGTGAGAATCATCGCGCGCTTCGATCATGTAGGCGGAGCGCAGCAACTGTTCTTTGCGGTTGCGCAGCGTGTCGCGGATGGTCTGCTGCACCTGCGGGTCGGCGAGATCGCGTTGGCCGGCAGGCTCTTTGGCGAGCAGTTTCAAGATCCGATAGCCCTGATTCGGGACGCCGATCGGCGGCGTCACCTGGCCCGGCTTCATCTCCAGCACAGTCTTCTTGAGGACAGGGTCCGACTTGTTGAGCGCGGATTCGGGAATAAATCCGAGATCGCCGCCGGTGGTAGCAGTGGAATCTTCCGAGTAGTCCATGGCCAGCTGTCCAAAGTCGGAACCCGAATTCAGCTTCTGCTCGAGCACGGCGATTTTGCGCTTGGCTTCACCCTCCGTGGTGGCTTTGTCATTCTTGCGGTTGTGGACAGAAGGATCCGGGTGGCTGGTGACGACAATCTGGGCGACGTGGAATTGAGGCTCGGCCACGTTGAACTGCGAACGATTCTTCTGGTAGAAATCCGTGACGTCCTGATCGGTGATCGAGATTTTTGCCACGACTTCGCGATTGAGGAGTTTCTGGACGGATAGCTGGCGGCGAATGTCGCTCTTCAGGTCGTCCACCGTGAGGTTCGTATCTTTGAGCTTCTTTTGAAATTCTTCCTCGGTATACGGGCTCTTCGATTCGGTGAACTTATCTTCCACTTCGGCATCGCTCGCGACCAGGTTCATCTTGTTGGCGCGTTCGATGAGAATTTCGTTGTTGATCAACTCATCGAGGATACTGAGCTTTAGAGAGAGCGACTCTTCCTGTGAAGGCGCCGGCGCGTCCGCATTCACGCGCGTGCGATAGTATTTGTCCACTTCCGCGCGAGAGATGTCCTTGCCGTTCACCACGGCCCACACGTCCGGCCCCGGAGCCGATTCCTTTTTGCATCCCGTCGCAAGGCTACACAGCAAAATGCCGGAAAGTAGGAGGATGCTCCGAGCCGGGCGGGGTAGCAGCGGAAGGGCGGTAGTGTTCAAGCGGCCTTTTTCACTTTGCCAGCGCGGATACAGGCGGTGCAGACGCGAATATGTTTGCTGGTGCCTTTGATTACGGCCTTGACGCGGCGCAGATTCGGATTCCAGCGGCGGCGGCGAACATTGTGAGCGTGGCTGATGACATTGCCAAAGCTCGGTTTCTTGCCGCAAATTTCACATGCCAGTGCCATTGACGGTTGCTCCAAAAAGGAAAATTCGCTTAGGTAGCGTGACTTTTGATGCTACCAGAGAATGCGTTGGGCTGGAAGCGATTTGCGGAGCTAGGGCGGGGCTAAGGGTGTACAGATTCCGGCATCGCGAGGGGTTGGCAGCGAAATAGGATTTCGTTCCGGCGCAACTTACTCCACGCAACTCGCTTCAAGCAACTGGCTCCAAGCAGCTTACTTCAAAGGCAAGCAATCGAGGTCGTTTGCAAAGGTGATCGGGCCCGAATATCGCTTTCTGATTTCGGCTTCGGTTTCGAATTCTTTTCCGAGCGTGCGCAGCATGCGGTGAGAGAGAACCAGGCTTTTCACGTGGGCGCTTTCTGCGATTTGTCCGATCACTGAGGGAGGCATGTGCAGGCGCCTCTCGATACCTGTGGCACCTTCGGGCACAGCATTGTGGGCGATGAACAGATCCGCATTCATCGCCAGGCGCGGCAAAGCTTCGCCTTCGCCATTCGTGTCTCCGCTGAAGACGATCACTTTGCCGCGCGTTTCGATCTTCCAGGCGAGGGCGGGCACGCCGCCATGAATCACACGCACTGCCGAGACGGCGAGGGCTTCGTTGTGAAATACCGGGATGGGCGTCGTGCTTGCGGCGACATCGTGGGGCTGCATTTTGTAGCTGCCTTGTTGATTGGGGATGAGGAGCTCGCTGAGATAGCCGTACGCTCCTTTGTCACCGAATAAGTCGTGGACAAATTTGGTGGTTGAAGGCATGAAGTCGTTTCCCGGCGGGCCGTAGATCGGCAACGGACGGCTGCGATCTTCAAACCAGGAGGACTTAATGAGAGCGGCGAAGTCGCCGCTATGATCGACGTGAAAGTGGGTGAATAAGAGCACGTCGAGTTGCGACATTTGCGCGCCGCTTTCGCCAAATCGAAGAGCACTGCCACCGCCCGCGTCGATGACTGCTTTCGCTTGACCGTCTTCCCACAGCAGGTAGCTGCTTGAGCCGCGTTTATCTTGCAGCTCTGGGCCGCCCGAGCCAAGCACTTGAACTGCGACGCCCTGCGCGCCGCAGGATTGCGCGGCAGCTGAAAGCGAAAATGCATGAAACAAAATGAGGGTTTGAATGAACCAGGCAAAGGGGAAGCTGCGCCAAAAAACCGGCAACAGGCTCATGGTTTGCTCCCGGTGGCTAATTCCCTAACAGGGAAAAATACAAGGGTATGTTGCGATCGCTGTCCTAGAGTTTACAGCCAAGTCGGCGCGAAGTCGGCAGTTAGGAGGAGAAAAGCGTGTTGGCCACAAATCGAAACAGGGAACGAACTGGGACAAAACAGGGAATCAGCCTGGAGGATTCAGCAGATTCTCGCAGTCGTGAAGTTCTCGCTCGGAGCTAACAAGGCGACGAGCTGTCCAACCGCTGGACACCGCAAATTGGCCCAAAGAGGCTCGATTCAGCGACTAAACCGTTCCAAGATATCCTTACGATTTAAGCCAAGCACCGGCGGTCGGGTGCCGAGCGGCGGCCACTGTGCGGCGCATTGCGCACACCCGAGGCCAAGAGAAAGGGTTAGATGGTGGGCTGCAAGCGGCGTGGTTTCGAAAGCGCAGGACGGCCGATCGACGAAGGGAGAGGAGTCGGGCATAGATGGGTAGAACGTTAGAAGTGTATTTATACTCTAATAGTACATAACTATAACATTACTTAGGCCTAGACGTTGTATCTGGCTTCTTTGATTGGCCAAGGCCGATGCTAAGGTTCGCCAATGAGCAACCACTCGATCGATTTGCCAAACTGCTGACTGATTTTCAAAAGAATCTCTGCGCCTATTTGCACCTTTCCGTGCTCCATCGTCGAAAGATAGTTCTGGCTCACTCCGATGCGCCGGGCAAATTCCTCTTGTGTCAGGTCGAATCCCCGCAGCTCGCGGATTCGCCGCCCGACCAGTTTCCAATCAACAATAGAACGCTCCGGGCGTATTTTTCCCTTTGACATATCTATCCTTATAAGGATAAAATATCTACATAATGTAAAGGCGTAACCACCTCTCCCGAAGCGCCTTTGTACATGGCTCGGGGGTCTGTTGCAACGAAAGAGATATTGGACCCCAAGGAGGACGAAGGTGAACCGAAAACTTGCTTCTAAAGGATCAGCGGTTTTCCGGTCAAATGTTAAGTTGGCTTGCTCTTTATGGGGGAGTCTTTCCATCATTGCTTTGACTCGTCTTGAGTACCTAACGAGGACGTACAGATTTTCCGTCGCCTCAGGGGACCTGCAACTCCTGAGTGGCGCGTGGTACGTCACCCACTCCGGCCTGCTGCGCCTGTCTTTTCGCCGCAAATGTGCAGGGATAAAGGCGACTTTCGTAAATCAGCTTTCTGATGCTGTTGCGAAGCGGTGGGTCTTCAAGGCTACCGTTTACAAAACGAGGTCCATGGGTTTCGTTGGTTATGGCGACGCCGATCCCTCAAACATTTCTCCAATAGTCCGTGGGTCCGAGATGCGCGTCGCGGAAACACGGGCCGTCAACCGCGCTCTGCGAAAAGCCTACGGAATTGGGCTCTGCTCGGTTGAGGAGCTAGGCTCACAACCATTTGTCGTGGAGCCTCCGAAGACAATATCGGTCGACGCGGAGAACGGTAAAGGCTCCAGCAACGGTCAGCCCAGCCTTCGCGACAAGCTCCGCCTACTGATTCGAAATTACGAACTCGATCCTGCCCTGGTGAAACGCTACGCAGCCGACTTTTGTGGTACCGAAACTCTTCGCGAGGCCAGCCGCGATTTGGTCGAAGCTTTCGTTTCCACGATCGCTGGGGAAGCCGTCAACGATCGCGCCGCTCTCGTTTGCAAATTGAACAGCTACAACCAGCCCGAGGAGGTGCGGCCATGAAACGGCATTTTCCCGGCCTTCATGTAGAACCTAACCGTGTCGATGATTCGCTTGAGGGCATATTCCTAGTTCGCGTCGACCGAGCGTACTATCGTTGGCATCCGCAAAAACCCTTCTTCGTTCTTTCTTTCACTATCCTCGAGCCGAAGGAGCTTGCTTCGCACAAGATTTCTGGCCGGCTGTATTGCACCCAGAAATCGCTTTGGAAACTGAATTGGTTCCTGCGTGATTTCGGCTACGACCCTGACCTGCTTGGGCGTGACGAAGTGGATGAAAAGGCTCTCCTTGGCCTGACAGGTGTCCTTCGTACCAGCCGCAAATCACTCGCGGGTCGCATGTTCATCAACCTCGATGCCTTTGCACCATCGTCCGAATGGGAATTCATCTCCAAGGATGCTCGCGAAGGGGTTTTGCCGGGAGGTTCCCATGACCTACAGCTTCACGCAGATTAGCCAGTACCTTCGCTGCCCCCGGCAGTATCGATACCGATATCTGGACGGCTGGCGGGAGCGGGAAGATCGAGCGTCCATGTTCTTCGGCCGCTGCTTCGAGAATGCCCTCGCGGCTTACTTCAGAAGCGAAGACCCAACTGCCACATTCTTCAAGGAATGGAAACAACAGCAGGACGCTCCTCTCGCCTATACGAAGAATAACTCCTGGGACCGGCTCTATCACCAGGCGATTCACCTGCTCGAACGGTTCGCTCAGGACGATCGCGTTCAAATCCGAAGCCCCAAACACAATCTTCAAGTGAAGCTGACCCGCTCGCTGCCATCTGGCGCCGATTTCGTGTCGTACGTCGATGCGATTGGAGAGGTGGATGGAACGAAATGCATCATCGACTGGAAAACGACCACCTCCCGATATCCGGAACAACCGGAAGGTCTTTTGGCCCTCGATCCGCAACTCGTTTGTTATTCCTGGATGGCCGGAATCTCTGAGGTTGCCCTGGTCGTATTTGTACGAAAGAACGCACCCGAAGTTCAGTATCTGAAGACCACGATCGACGAAGAGCAGCGCCGGGAGTTTGGCCAGCTGGTTGAGACTACGGTCAACCAGATCGAGGCAGGGCAATTCCTCCCCCACAGCGGCATTCGATTCCCTCAGAACGGGTGTGTGAGCTGCTCCCATCTGGGGATGTGCTTGGGGGATCAGCAGCTTGTGGATTCAAGACTCATTCGTCGGCCAGGAGCGAGCGAACTTGATTGGATTGACCAACTTGAGGACTAGCGGGCCGCCCCTGATGGCACCGAAACTGAATCGCCGCCGGGCTCTATTCGTATTGGGTCGGATCGATGAGATTTTGGCTTGGGAACGGACGACAGAGCAGGAGCGGGACACTCGATTTGTGGAACTGGGTCGCTATCTGTGCGAGGTACGGGCCGGGCAATACTGGCGGGTGGACAATCTGACCTCCTTTGACGAGTTCCTGGAGAAGAAATTCCCGGAGTCACGACGCAAGGCCTACTACCTGATGGCGATTCACGAACAGCTACCACGGCAGGCGCATCGCGACCTTAGAGACGTGGGCTGGGCGAAGGCGGCAGAATTGGCCAAGGTCGCACGCCGGGACGGACAGAAATTCGATTGTGCAACCTGGTTGCACAAAGCACAGGAACTACCCAAGGAAGAATTCAAGCGGGAGGTG
>Ga0306922_10000553_pt1 | contig 31455 bp, 25 predicted proteins | sample sta12Cox44000082_FD_203758 | JGI IMG/M metagenome (GOLD analysis project Ga0306922, IMG submission 203758) | Lab enrichment of tropical soil microbial communities from Luquillo Experimental Forest, Puerto Rico - statoxic.12C.oxic.44.000.082 (v2)... | ecosystem: Environmental > Terrestrial >... | reverse complement strand
CGCTCCAAGCAGCCACGATTGAAGCGGAGGGGGACGACGTACCTCGGCATTTCGGCAACAGGACGTGACCCGCTCAGTCAAGGCCATGGGGCTGAAGAAATCCAATGTCGGGTGCATTCGCATCGACCCCCGTACTGGCCAGATTGGGGCCTTGGCCGACTTCATTGATCGTGTCGGAACTATGACCGCTCGCGCTCTATCCGAAGTCCGACCCGTTCCGCGCCGCGGCCTGTCGAGAACCGAGGCGGCGATGTACGTCGGCATCTCAGCTAGCAAGTTTGACGAGTTGGTGGCCGACGGAAGAATGCCGAAGCCGGTAAAAATCGACGGCCGAAAACTTTGGGATATCCGCGATCTCGACCTAGCATTCGACGCGCTTCCACGGGAGGATTCGACACCGAACAGCTGGGATGGAGTCTGAGTCATGGCGCGCATCAAGCTTCACTACGTCAACGAGTACATCGATCGGCATGGCAAGATACGTCGCTACGTCCGTGTTCCTGGCAGTCGTGGCGTGAAATTGCCGGGGCTACCCGGCTCGGTCGAGTTCATGGCTGCCTATCAGGCAGCAATCGCCACGGTCGCACCGCCGCCGCCGTCATCGAAGCATGTCATCCACGGCTCGCTTGCTGAAATTACTGCGGGCTATTTCCGCTCCGCTGCGTTCGCGAACCTCTCAGAGGCATCGCAGCAGCTTTACCGCCGTGCGCTGAAGCCGGTTCTCGAAGCGCATGGTCATCGGCTGGTGCGCGAGATGCCGAAGGCCGCGGCCCGCAACATCATCGAGGCCATCGGGGAGAGCCGTCCTGGCGCGGCGAACCTCACACGCGCGGCGCTCTCCAAGGTCATGGTCTATGCCATCTCGACAGGCGTGCGGGAGGACAACCCGTTTACCGGCCTGGAGCGCTATCGGCTCGGCACTCATCATACTTGGACCGAAGCTGAGATCGCGCAGTTCGAGCGCCGCTGGCCGCTCGGCACCCGCGAGCGCTTGGCCTTTGCGCTACTGCTCTACACCACGCAACGCGGCAGCGATGTTGTGAAGATGACCCGCAACGACATCGTCAACGGCAAAATTCGCGTGTCGCAGCAGAAGACGCGCAAGGGCACCACCAACGAGTTGATGATCACCATCCATCCGGCGCTCGCCCGCGCGCTGCAGGCTGGCCCCGTGGTCGGTATGCACCACCTCCTCACCAAGGCGAACGGCCGGCCGCTGCGCGGCATCAGCAAGTTCATCGAAAGGGCGGTGGCCCGTGCTGGTCTGCCCGAGCATTGCGTGGCGCACGGGCTGCGCCAAGGCTGGACTGCGCCGGTTTGCCGAGAGCGGCGCCACCACCAAGGAGATCGCCGCGATGTCCGGGCACCGCACGCTCAGCGAGATTGAGCGCTATACCGCACGCGCCGATCAGGCGCGGCTGGCGCAGTCCGCGGTAGCCAAGCTACCGGACGAGGAGAACAGACCATGATTTACTAACCTTGGGGAGGTTAGTAGATTTTGGCCACCTAACCCTTTGAGCGCGCTGGACGTTTTTGCTATGGGAAAATAATTCCCTGTTAATTTCCCTGTTAAGCAGGGAAGTTGGATGCTGAGACAGGTTCGACCACGACTGCGTCCGCCACCATGTCTACAACTTGGCCATCTGTTTCAGACTGCACCCAAGCCATCTGGGCTCAACCCGCTTCGCCGCAAAGCGACATTTTGTGATGGCCGTCACACAGCCGCAGACCAGCGCACAGTATATTGGCAAGCGGGTCGGGGGACCTGAGCATGGAGGACCTATCATGGCCAGCAATCCCAGTGGGCTTTTTCGCCTCCTCACCGCGGGACTTCCGGCGCTTGCGGCCACCGCCCTGCTGACCGCTCCATCGGGCGCCGCTGCAGCCGGCCTGAACGAGGTCGCGGTGGTCGAGAGCATAAATGGCAACGCGTCCGGAGTGCAGTTCATGGATTATCTCCACGCCGGTCAGGTCATCCGCCTCGCTCCCCATGAGACGATGGTTTTGATCGGAATCGATGGAAGCCAGGTGCAAGCGGGCGAGATCCAACGGTTCGAGGGGCGTTGCGGCACGGGCAAGGTAGAGCTTACAGGTGCGCACAATGACATCGGCGGAAGACCTTTTCGCGGCGCCGCGCCGGAGCAACCTGAGCAGTCAACTTCGCTACCGGCTCCGTCGGACAACGCCGCGCGAAAAAAGCCGGCCTTGTGGGCCAAAGCCGTGGATAGTGTGAAGTCCGCCCTGAACGCCTCCTGCGACGGGAGCAAGTGCACTTTCGAACTGCCGCTGAAGAAATAACACGCTCCCGGTAGCCGGCGCGGCGCATCGGACAAGATAAAAAAGCAGCCTTCTGTTTCTTCAAGCGCCGGGGCTCTTGCCGGCTGGCACCAGCCGGCGGCTCCGGCACAAGCTGCGGCAGTCGCGCCCGGTCATCGAAGGATAAGCACGCCGCGCCCGTGAGAGGCACGCGCGTGGGCAAAGGTTGTGTTATATCTTTGTCGCCGTCCTCGGCGCTGCCCCCTGACCGGTCCAGTAAACTGGAGTCCAGTCGCGTCATTTTCATGTGCCGCTTTTCTACCACTCGTGTCCTGAGAGTCGCCAATTGAGCCGCCCGCCTCAAGATGAGCGACCACACGCCGGCGGGGCGATGCCGGGCGAGATCAACGATGCCGCCCAAGCGCGCAACCTTCGAGCGGTTAAACACGCCACCAGGTTCGTCTCGACCATGGGCACGGCAGATTCCGGCAGCCTGGTGGCGTGTGCGCTCGCGGTTCTCGCCGAGGAGGCAGGCACATGGCAAGCGCGCCAAGCCGCAACAAGGATGGTCGGGGCTGCCGGAGGAGCCGACGGCGGTGCGCACGCCCTGGCAGTTCGGTTCACCGTAAATGCCACCTCGCAAATGCTCTCGCTCGACGCGCGTGCGTCACTGCTGGACGTTCTCCGCGAGCTCCTCGCACTCACCGGTGTCAAGAAAGGGTGCGACCACGGCCAGTGCGGCGCCTGCACGGTGCACGTCGACGGCCGCGCCGTGCTGTCATGCCTCACCCCCGCGGTCCAGGTCGACGGGCGCCAGGTGACGACGATTGAAGGCCTCTCTCCACCGGGCGGCGACCTGCATCCCATGCAGCAGGCGTTCATCGACCACGACGCACTGCAGTGCGGGTACTGCACGCCGGGCCAGATAATGGCGGCCGTGGCGTGCGTCAGCGAGGGGCACGCCAGCTCGCCGCAAAAGATACGCCAATACATGAGCGGGAACATCTGCCGCTGCGGAGCCTATGTCGGAATCGTTGCCGCCATCGAGGATGCTGCGCCGAAAATGCGCGGGGTCTGAGTGATGCGCCCTTTCACCTACACCAAAGCAGCCACCGCCACAGACGCAGTCAGAGCCATTGCGGCTGCCGGTCGGGGAGCGCGTTTTCTGGCGGGTGGCACGACACTTTATGACCTGATGAAGCTGGACGTCGAGGTACCCACGAGCATCATCGACATCAATTTCCTGGCGGAGCTGGGTGGCTTCGACACATCCGGTTCGCGCGAGCTCATCTTTGGCGCGCTCGCTCGGATGAGCGATGTCGCCGCCGACGAGCGCTTGGTGCACGACTATCCGGCGCTCTCGGAGTCCCTGTGGATGGCGGCATCGCCGCAGCTTCGCAACATGGCGAGCCTGGGGGGCAATCTGCTCCAGCGCACCCGATGCCCCTATTTTCGCGGCGGCGAGCCGTTCGCCTGCAACAAGCGCAAGCCGGGAAGCGGCTGCTCTGCTAAAGAAGGCATCAACCGTGGTCACGCCCTGCTCGGCGGGAGCGAGTCATGCATTGCCGTTTATCCCGGCGACTGGGCGGTCGCCTTATCCGCCTTCGACGCCAGGGTGGACATCCTTGGGCCCAACGGGGAAAGAACGATCGCACTTGAGGATCTTTATCTTGAGCCGCGTGCCACCCCAAGTCTTGAAACCATGCTGGAGTTCAACGAATTAATTCTGCGGATACGGGTGCCGGCAACCCCGCTGGGCGTGGCTTCGACTTTTCACAAGATAAGGGATCGGGAGTCCTTTTCTTTTGCCCTCGCTTCGGCAGCAGTGGCCGTGCAGATGGAAGCAGACGCGGTACGCGAGGTCCGCATCGCGGTTGGCGGGGTCGCCACCCGTCCGTGGCGCGCCCGCTCGGCGGAGCAGATGCTGGTTGGCCGGCAGCTGACCGCGCAGGCCGCTCGCGCCGCCGGTGAAGCTGCATTGCAAGGGGCCAAGCCGAGCGATGACAACCGTTTCAGGATCGAGCTGGGCGCTCGAACGGTGACCGATGCATTGATGATTGCCAGACAAAGGGCTTTTCGTCCATGAGCGATGCGCCATTCCGCGACACCGCGCGCATCGACGCCCATGACAAGGTCCGCGGGGTGGTCCTGTTCGGTGCCGACGACACGCGACGCGACATTCTTCACGCAGCGCTCGCCGTTGCGACCATTGGGAAAGGACGCATTGTCAGTCTTGACACGCGCGCCGCTAGCGCCGTTCCCGGAATTCGCCTGATCCTCACGCACGACAACCTCGGTCCAGTCAAGCCGTCCGGCTTTCTGATGGCGGGAGGCCATGCCTTCCAAGGTTTCCAGCCCATGCAATCGACGGCCATCGCCTATCGAGGCCAACCGATCGCGCTGATTGTGGCGGACACGCTTGAATCGGCGACTGAGGCCGCTGCATTGGTTCAGGCCACGTACTCGACCGAAGCCATCAGCGTGACGCTTGACGCGCCCGGGGCGCAAACCATCGATCAAGCCGACTCTCCGCTCAACAAGCGTTTTCCTGAGATCGTCGCCGGCGATGCGCACAGCGCGTTCGCAGCGGCTCCCATCAAGATCGATTCGCGGTTCACCACCGCGCCCCAGCACCATAACCCTATGGAGCTCATCGCCACGGTTGCCGAGTGGAAGAATGGCAAGCTCATAGTGCACGAAAGCACTCAAAACGCGGAAGGGCTCCGCCATGGCTTAGCCGTGGCGCTGGGTCTGACGCCGGATCGCGTGGAGGTCATATCCACGTACGTAGGCGGCGGTTTCGGCCAGAAATACGCAATGCAGATGCAGACAGCACTGGTGGCCGTAGCAGCGCGGCGCCTCGCGAGAGCGGTCAAGCTGGTCGTTCCCCGCGCCCAAATCTTTCACGATTCCAGCTTTCGTCCCGCCATCCGCCATCGCGTGCGGCTTGGCGCCGACCGCAACGGCAAGATGGTCGCGGCAATGCATGAGGTGGACGCGCAGACCTCCCGTCATGATCTGTTTCCGGCGCAATATGCGGCGGTCTCGTCGCGTTTGTACGGAATCAAGAATTTCCGCGGGCGTGAGCGGTTCGTGCGCAACGACGTGCAGACACCGGGCTATATGCGTGCGCCGTTTGAGCACGCTGCCTGCTTTGCGCTGGAATGCTGCGTCGACGAGCTCGCCTACACGCTCGGTCGAGATCCCGTTGCGTTGCGGCTGGCAAACGACACTGCGGCCGACGCCATCTCCGGGCTGCCCCTCTCCTCGCGTCACGTCGGCGAGTGTCTGCTGCGCGGCGCCGAACGCTTTGGGTGGAGCAGACGAATTATGACGCCGCAGTCCATGCGCGGCGATGATGGAACATTCATCGGTTGGGGTGTCGCAATTGGCGCCTACCCATGCTTCATCGCACCCACCGTGGCCCGGCTCAAGGTTACCGTCGAGGGCGGCGTATTCATCAGCATCGGCACCCACGAGATGGGGCAAGGGATTCGCACTGCGCTCGCCGCCGCTGTCAGCCGCAAACTTGGCGTTCCGCCGGCCAATGTCATTGCAGTGATCGGCGACACGCGTGCCTCGCCCCAGCATATGACCGCCGGATCCTGGGGCACTGCCTCGGCCATTCCAGCTGCCGATGAGGCCGCCGATGCAATGCTCGGCGCGCTCGCAAAGCTTGCTTGCTGCGGCGGCGCTGGGCGAACGCCGGCGCAAATCCTGAAAGCTGCTGGCCGGCCTTTCCTGGAAGTGGAAATCAGGACGAAAGCTCCCGGGCAACCTGACGCGGTCTTTGGCCAGATAGCAGCGGGCCAACTGTCGTTCGCGGGTCCCGTCTATTCGGAATTTGTTACTTTCAGCTACAGCGCGCATTTCGTGGAGGCTCGCGTCGAGCCGACCACGCGTCAGTTGCGAATACCGCGCGTGGTGAGCGTGGTGGACTGTGGGCGGGTTATCAGCCCGCGTACCGCGGCCAGCCAGGTCAGGGGTGGCGTGGTATGGGGCATAGGGGCGGCGCTGCGCGAAGCGAGCGAAGTCGATCCACGCTACGGCGGCTTCCTCAATGCCGATCTTGCCGAGTACCTCGTGCCGGTAAACGCCGACATCGGCTGCATCGAGGTGGAATTCATCGATAAGCCGGACTTCAAGTTCAATAGCGCCGGGGTCAAAGGGCTAGGGGAAGTGAGCATGGTGGGCGTCGCACCGGCGATCGCCAACGCGGCTTTTCACGCCACTGGCCGACGGCTGCGCAACTTGCCGATCCGGATCGAAGATTTGGTTTGACTGATGTATCCGCCGACCAACGTTGACGCATTTTTCAAAATGGCTGAGCTACCGCAATGGCCTATAAACAATAATAACCCCTTTTTTACGCAGGCATAATCGTGTAAGTTGCGAACTGCTCCGATGACGTGAAATGAATTCGACGCAGGGTAATGGGAGCGGCACCTTCGCAGGTGAGGCGTGAGCATATCTAGCGAGTGCGACCTTGTGCCGGCTTCAGTCTGCGTGTTGCGATTTGCCGGATAGCTGCAAAGCGAGTGCCATGGACCGAAGTCCGTTGAAGGCCACAACCGGGGGTCGCGCACAGCCTGCTGCGCCGCCGCGCTCGCCTCTGCCGGGCGTCGTTGATGGGGCCGCTGGCCAGAGGCGCAGGGCTCAAGGGCTCGTGGAGCCGAGATTACCCTCACGGCCGGTCGCATTGGCCGAGTCCGGTGATCTCGTCGCGCGTGCGCTCGCGATCCTCGCCGAGGAGGCCGACGCATCGCGGGCGCGCGGCGGCTTCCCGCCGCGGAGCATTCGGTGAGCTTCCCGATCAAGCTGGTTTCCGGAGCCCAGTCGGTGCTCGAATCTTCGACGCAGCGCGCGCGCGACGGCTCGGTGCTTCGATGGGGCGAGGCCGATACGCCCGTGCCGTCAGGGGTCGTTGCTCCCGGGGTTGCGGCCCCGGTCACCGTGGCGGTCTGCCCGGCACGGCCCGGGCATGCGCTGACGGTGGAATATCGAGTGAACGGGGGTCCGGTCCGCCAGACGACAGCTGTGCCCGTGCCGGGCATGCACCATGCGAACTCGCGACTGTTTCGCGCGCTGCTGCCGGGGCATCCAGCGGGGCTCATCGATTTTCTGCCGGTGCTTCGCTTTGCCGGAGCGCCGATCTCGCCCCGCCTCATGCAGTCGGCTGACCCTCCCCGCTATCGCGTGGGCAACGGCGCGACGCAGGTGGCGACCGCATCAGCACGCGGCGCGACTGCGGGCTTGTCAGGGGCGCCGCGCGCCGAACCGGCGGGCAAGCCGCGCTGGGACTGGGATGCCAGATTTCTCTGGACAGGCTCCATCGGCATCCGCAAGGAGGTCATCGGCGGCGTACCGGACGGTCTGCGCATCAACTGGTATTTCACCGATGGGCATTTTGTCGGGCCAGAGCACGAGGGCACTGTGTTGCCTGGAGGGGGCGATTTCATGCGCATCCGCCAGGATGGCATCGGCATCGTCAATGTCATAACGTCGTTGTTGCAGACTCGGACGGGGGCACGGCTCTACTGTTCCTACGGCGGCATGTTCGACCTTGGCCCCGACGGCTACGCCCGCGCCATGCGCAGCGAGTTCGATGCGTTTCCTCCATTTGTCACTTCACCAACCTATACGACTGCCGACAAAGATCTCGCGTGGCTCAACCGCGCCCAGTGCCTCGGCTTGGGCAGGGTGGACACCAAGGCGATGCGGATCGAATTCGACGCCTATATCGTGAGCGTAGGAAGCCGAAAACGTGCGGAATAGGAACTCGGTCTAAGCGATCCACAGGGCCGCCACACGAAAGTTAAAGCTGGATGCACATCAAGAAGGACAGGCTTGCTAAAAGCAAGAATAAAGGAACAGTGGCGCCCGCTCGTCGGACGCGATCGCAAAGGAAATTGCAGCCGATTTAACCACGGGGGCTGAGATGACAGCAAACAATCCACAAGTGCCATGGACAGACGAACAGTGGGCTCGCGTCAACCAGGTTGTTCTGGAGGAAGCGGGGCGCGCACGCGTCGGTGCAACCTTCCTGCCACTGGTCGGGCCTCTGTCACCGGACGCGGATTTCGTCCGGGCGGAAGCTATTCCCACCGATGCGCCATTGAGAATTGAGGATAAAATCACGATTCAGCTCGCTACCCTCCAGATAAGGGTCGAAGTGCGGGGTGCACAGATAGCAGATCCCGAGATGAGGGGTGTGCTGGCCTTGTTTCGGCGCGCTGCGAACGTACTCGCTCGGCTCGAAGATGCAGTGGTCTTTAGGGGACTGGTGCAAGCTGATGCTGGCTTTAGACCTGGAGGAGGCGTCGATGACCTCCCGCAGATCTGGCAAGTCCATGGTGGTCAAGTTACGCCGGGGCTCTGGGAACAAGTGCCCCGAAATCCTAGCTGGCAGTGGATTGCACTTCCGGCCACCGGGCAGGCGCTGGTGGCTGCGGTGTCCAAGGCAATTGGTGCGCTGGAAGGCCACGGCCATTTTGGGCCATTCGCGGTGGCGCTTGGGGACGGGTTGTTCCTCACCGCCCAGACCCCTGACCAAGATTCGCTCGTGTTGCCGCAGGACCGTATCATTCCATTCTTGAGCGGAGGTTCACTGCTCCGATCGTCCACACTTAGTGATCATAACGGCTATAGCGGCGTGATCGTAGCCCTCGGCGGCACACCAATCGAACTTGTTGTCGCCACCGATGTGTCGCCTCAATTTCTCCAAATCACTGACGAGCCGAGATACCTGTTCCGTGTTCGCGAGAGAATCGCACTCCGCATCAAGGAGGCCGATGCCATTGTCAGGCTTTATTCGCCGGACGGAGCAGAGGAACGGCAAAAGGCAAGAAAGAATAATCCAAATAGATAGATCTCGCATGCTTCATAGTGTCCCGGTGATGCATGCCGACTAGGGTCATCATCCTCGGCGGCGGTGTCGCGGGAATGAGTGCCGCGCACGAACTGATCGAGCGCGGCTTTGAGGTCGTTGTCCTGGAGCGCCGATACACTCCAGGCGGCAAGGCGCGCAGCGTTCATGTGACCGAGGAGGGCGAAGGCAGAAGCGGGCATCAGGTCGCCCATAACGCCCAGGCGCCGGTCGGTCATCGCCTGCCCGGCGAGCACGGGTTTCGGTTCTTCCCGGGATTCTACAAGCACGTCATCGACACCATGCGGCGTATCCCGTCTTTCGATGGGCGACCGGTCGCTGATCATCTCGTGCCGACGACGCGCATGGCGATCACGCAATACGAAAAGCCTACCTTCATCGTTCCGATGGTGTTTCCGCGCACCCCCAGCGATTCCGGTGTGCTCCTGCGCGACATTCTGGCCGCGTTCGGCCCGATTGCCGACCTCACGCCCGAGGAATTTGCGTTCTTTGGCGCACGCTTGTGGCAAGTCCTCACCTCATGCGGCGAGCGCAGGCTGGCAGAGTACGAGCAAATCGACTGGTGGGACTTCGTCGGCGCCGAGGAGCGCTCGGAATCCTACAAGAAGTTTCTCGCGGTCGGCTTGACGCGCTCGCTGGTGGCCTCCAAGGCTCGCCGCGCCAGCGCGCGCACCATCGGCGACATCTTCGTGCAGCTGCTCCTCACCGTCGTGGATCCTACAGGAGGATCCACTGATCGGGTGCTTGACGGGCCGACCAATCTCGTCTGGATCGATCCCTGGCTTGCCTATCTCGAGTCGCGAGGTGTGCGCTACCAAAGGAAGGCGGAGGTCGACGAGATTCTCTGCGACAAGGGCCGCATCAGCGGTGTCGTCGTCAAACAGGACGGCAAGCGCGTCGTAGTGCATGGCGACCATTACATTGCCGCGCTGCCTCTCGAGCGCATTGCCCCGCTCGTGCAGGACATGCCGCTGGCTGCGGTCCCGGGGCTTGCCAACCTGCAGAGCCTGGCGCCGAACGTGGAGTGGATGAGCGGCGTGCAGTTCTACCTGCATCGCGACGTGCCGACGGCGCATGGGCACGTGATCCACATCGACACCGAGTGGGCGCTTACCAGCATCTCGCAGCTCCAGTTCTGGCGCAACGTGCCGCCGGAGCAGTTCGGCGACAGCAATGTGCGCGGTATCATCTCGGTCGATGTGTCCGACTGGACAGCGCCGGGCGGCAACGGACGCGCTGCCATGCATTGTTCGCGCGAAGAGGCTGTGCGCGAGACATGGCGGCAGCTCAAAGGCTCGATCAATGCCGAGCAGGAGCTCTTGCGCGATGCGGACCTGCATTCTTGGTTCCTCGACTCGGACATTCGCGGCGATCCCGCCCGTCCCGGCGTTCTGCAGAATGTCGAGCCGCTGCTTGTGAACTTGGTCAATACTTGGAGGCTGCGCCCCGAGGCGACTTCCGCCGTCCCCAACCTGTTTTTGGCGTCGGATTACGTGCGCACTTACACCGACCTTGCCACCATGGAAGGCGCGAACGAGGCGGCGCGACGGGCGGTGAACGGCTTGCTGGATGCCGTGAAGTTCGATGGCCCGCGCTGCGAGCTATGGCAGCTGCACGAGCCCGAGATCCTGGCACCATGGCGGTTGCACGACGCCGCCCGCTTCAAGGCTGGCCTGCCGTGGGACGATTCGCTCATGCAGGTCGCGGCGCATGCGCTGCGCGGAGCCTCGCCGCTTCTGGATCAGGTTCGCCCTTTGCTGGAGCAGGTGGCACCCTTCGTTTATCCCGTGGCCGATGCGCTCGACCTTGCCGACGGCATCATCGACGACCCGAGCACGGTTCGCACCGTTGACCCTGCGGCAGCACCCGGTGCGGCCTTTGTGCCGCCGCCTGGTGTCGCCAGCACCGCCCAAGCAGTGCGGCACGTCCCGGACGTCGCCGGACCGACGGATTTCATGGGGCGACTTGCCTGGTATCGCAACATGCTTGCGGACACGCTCGCACAGGGCATCCCGAGCTGGGAACCGCAACGTCATCTGTACGGCCTCGTGAAGGATTTCGTTGACCGCTCAGGCAAGGGGTTGCGACCAGCTCTTTGCATCGCGACGGCGCGCGCACTTGGCGGGCAGGCGGAGGACGCATTCCCTGCGGCGGCCGGCCTGGAAATGCTGCACAACGCCTTCCTCGTGCACGACGACATCGAGGACGGCAGCGAGTCGCGGCGCGGCGTGCCCACCATGTATCGGCGTGCTGGGATCCCGATTGCCGTGAACACCGGCGATTCCATGAACGCGCTCGCCATGCGTCTTTTTCGTAAGGCCGGCGAGCGGCTCGGACCGCTGACGGCAATGCGCATCTTCGATGAAGTCGATCACATGGTGGTCGAGACCCTGGAAGGGCAGGCCATGGAGCTCGGCTGGGTGCGTGACAACGATCTCACGGTCGGGCCGGAGGACTACCTGCGTCTCGTGCTCAAGAAGACCGCCTGGTACAGCTTCATTCACCCAATGCGGATCGGCGCGCTCGCCGCCAATGGCGAGGATCGCAATCTCGAGCGATTCAACCGGTTCGGCTACCTGCTCGGGCTCGCCTTCCAGATCACCGATGACGTTCTGAACCTGGGGGGGAATGCGGCGCGATACGGCAAGGAGATCGATGGCGATCTCTGGGAAGGTAAACGGACCCTGCTTCTCACACGCGCGCTCAGCCACGCCCAAGGCACAGACCGGACATGGATGTCCAGCTTCCTGGCGCGACCGCGCGAGCGTCGTCTGCCGCGCGAGGTGCTGCGGCTTCGTCAGATCATCGTGAACAGCGGCAGTATGGAGTGGGCGCAAGGGACCGCAGCCGCCTTTGCGGAGGCCGCGGCGCGCGAGTTCGAACGCTCGGCATTCGCGGGCGTGCCCGCAAGCCCCGATCTCGAATGGCTGCGTGGCTGTGTAGACTACCTCGTGCGCAGGGATGCGTAGCGCAATGCCGTCGATTGAAGATTGGCTCTCTTCGCTCGGACTGTCCGAATACGCAGATCGCTTCGCTGAGCAGCGCATCGATTTTTCGATTCTTCCGGACCTCACCGAGCAGGATCTCAAGGAGGAGCTTGGCGTCGTGCATCTGGGTGATCGCCGGAGATTGCTCCGGGCGATTGCCCAGCTTGGCGCAGCCTCCGCCGCGCCTCCGCTTGCTCCTTCCTCCGAATCGATCCGTCGGGAGGAAGCCGAGCGCCGTCAGGTCACGGTGATGTTCGCGGACCTCGTCGGCTCGACCGCGCTTTCCGCCCGCATGGACCCGGAGGATTTGCGAGAGGTCATCTCGGCGTATCAGAAATGCGTCGCCGACACCGTGCGTCAGTTCGGAGGGTTCGTCGCCCGATATATGGGGGATGGGGTCCTCATCTACTTCGGCTATCCGCAGGCGCACGAGGACGATGCCGAGCGAGCCGTGTGGGCCGCACTTGAGCTGATTACGGCGGTCGGGGGGATCAAGACGCACGCTCCCCAGAAAGTGCGGGTGGGCGTTGCAACCGGGCTGGTCGTGGTTGGCCACCTGATCCATTCCGGCGAGTCGGAGGAGCGCGCCATGGTCGGCGAGACCCCGAACCTTGCCGCGCGCCTGCAAGGCATCGCCGAACCGAACATGGTGATCATCGCGGAAAGCACGCGCAGGCTGCTCGGCGATTTCTTCCAGCTCGATGACCTTGGGGAAAGAAGCCTCAAGGGCATTGCCGCTCCGGTCCGGGTATGGGCGGTGCTCAAGGCGAGTTCTGTGGCAAGCCGCTTCGAGGCGCTGCACCCCGCTGACCTGACCGCCCTCGTCGGGCGCCAAGAGCAATTTGAATTGCTGCGGCGGCGCTGGTGCAAGGCAACGGAGGGTGAAGGCCAGGTAGTGCTGCTCTCCGGCGAAGCAGGCATCGGGAAATCACGGCTCACCACCGCGCTTCTCGAAGCTCTGGCGAGTGAGCGGCCCATTCGCTTGCGCTATTTCTGCTCCCCGCAACACACTGACAGCGCGTTTTATCCGGTAATCGGTCAAATGGAACGCGCTGCCGGCCTGACACGTGAAGACTCCTCACAAGCGAAGCTCGACAAGCTCGATGAGTTGCTCAAACAGACCTCAACATCTGCGCAGGACGCCGCGCTCATTGCCGAGATGCTGTCGCTGCAGAATGATGGACGCCATCCCGGGCTCGATCTCACCTCCCAGCAGCGCCGGCAAAGAACGATGGAAGCGCTCATCCAACAAATGGAGACGCTCGCGCACTCCCGTCCGGTGCTGATGATCTTCGAGGATGCGCATTGGTCCGACCCCACGAGCCTGGAACTATTTGGTCGGGCGGTGGATCGGATTAGGATACGAAGCGTGTTTCTGATCGTTACCTTCCGGCCGGAATTCCAGCCGGCCTGGACAGGGCAGCCGCATGTCACCTCGCTTGGCCTCAATCGGCTGACGGCTCGCGAAACCGCCGCCATAATCGATCACATCGTCGGCAACAAGCCGCTGGCGGCCAACATCCGGCAGGATATCATCGAACGCACCGATGGCATTCCGCTGTTCGTGGAGGAGATGACGAAGGCGATGGTGGAGGCAGAGAGCGAGGGTGAAGCACAGCGGGCCGCAGCCTCGGTGCCTGCGCCGGCGCTGGCGGTTCCCGCAACCTTGCACGCATCGTTGATGGCACGCCTCGACCGGCTTGGCCCTGCCAAGGAGCTGGCGCAGACTGGATCCGCGATCGGGCGTGAGTTCTCACATCCGCTCTTGGCAGCGGTCGCACGCAAGCCTGAGGCGGAGTTGCAAACGGCGCTTGACCGTCTCGTTGCGGCCGGTCTGCTGCTCCGCCAGGGAGAGGGGCCGTACGCGAACTATTTGTTCCACCATGCGCTGGTGCGGGATGCCGCTTACAGCACGCTGCTGCGCGAGCCGAGACGTGCGCTTCATGCCCGCATCGGCGAAACCCTCGAAAATCAGTTCGCTGAGATCGCCGAGAATCATCCCGAGCTGCTGGCGCGTCACTGCACGGAGGCGGGGCAGATTGAGAAAGCCGCGGCGCTGTGGGGCAAGGCCGGGCTGCGGTCGGCACAGCGCTCGGCGCTGGCCGAAGCGCGGGAACAGCTCAGGCGCGCGCTCGACCAGATCGCCACCCTGAGCGCGACGCCTGCCCTTCGTCACGAGGAAATCAAGCTTCAGGTTGCGCTCATAACCCCGCTTCTTCATGTCAGCGGCTACGCCGCGCCGGAAACCAGGGCGGCCGTGGAGCGGGCTCACCTGCTGATCGAGCAGGCCGAGTCGCTCGGAGAACATCCTGAAGATCCGCTGTTGCTGTTCTCGGTTCTTTACGGCTTCTGGGTCGCGAACCTTGTGGCTTTCAACGGCGACGTGATGGGTGAGCTTGCCGAGCAATTCCTGGCCCTCGCAGACAAGCAAGGGGCGACCGGGCCACGCATGATGGGGCATCGCCTCAAGGGCTTGTCCCTGCTGCATACCGGGGATATCGAAGGGGGGCGAACGCACCTCGATCGCGCGATCACACTCTACGATCCTGCCGAGCATCGTCTTCTGGCGACGCGCTTTGGTCAGGACATTGGCGCGGCAACACTGTCCTGGAAATCGCTGGCTTACTGGATGCTCGGCTATCCGGAGATCGCGCTCGCAGACAGCGAGCAGGCGCTCAGGGTCGCGCGCGAACTCGGCCATTCCGCGACGTTGATGTACGTGCTGAATTTCAGCGCGTGGACTGAGATCTTCTGCGGGAATTATGAGGCTGCAAGCGCGCTTGTCGATGAATTTGGCCCCTTGAAAGATCAAACAGGGTCACCGTTCTGGGGGGCTTGGGGGATGATGCAGCGAGGGTGCCTGCTGGCCTTGACCGGCAAGCCCGCGGATGCGGTTCAGACGATCACCTCCGGCGTTGCCGCAATGCGATCCACGGGAACAACAATGTGGATGCCGTTGTGGTTGTCATTTCTGGCGAGGACCGATGCGGAGATCGGTCAATTCGATGACGCGAGGCGCTGCATCGGCGAAGCGATGGCTGCCGTGGAAAAGGCCAAGGAGCGATGGTGCGAAGCCGAGGTTAATCGCATTGCAGGGGAAATAGCACTGCTGTTGCCGAAGCCGGAAGTGACGCAAGCACAATCCTGTTTCGAGCGCGCCCTCGCGCTCGCGCGCGAGCAACAGGCAAGGTCGTGGGAGCTGCGAGCCGCAACGAGCATGGCGCGGTTGTGGCGCCATCAGGGCAGGCGAGCGCAATGCGGCGAGCTTCTGGATCCGGTCTACCGCTCTTTCACTCAGGGCTTCGGCACTCTCGACCTGAAGCAGGCGAAGGCCATGCTTGAGGAGCTTGCACAATGAGGACTCTGCCGCTGGGCGCGGTGCCGCACGGTCCGCCTGCCATGCAGAGCAAGCGCATGGTTGATCCCGGCGACCTTGTGACGCGTGCGCTCGGCATTCTCGCCGAAGACCGTATGAAAGGTGAGGAAGCACGACCAAGCGATCTGCCGCTGCAGCGGCGCGTCCTGAGCGAGGGAACAGAGTGTCCGCTGCCGATCCGCTACTACGACGTTCAATGCCTGGTCGCCACTTTCCTCGCCGACCTTCACCGTGCGGCCGCGCTTCTTGAAAGCAGCGGCCTGCTGCCGGTTTTGCAGGAGGACGGAAAGGCGGTGGTGCTGCTTTACTGCATCGAGTACCGCGTTACGGACATCGGCCCATACAATGAAGTCGGGCTCACTGTCCTGGCACGGGCGCCGGGCGACCCGATTCCGGCGAACTATGTCGTGAACCTTCCCGTCACCACCGCAGTGGCGGAGCGCGCGGGACGGGAAATCTGGGGCTACAACAAGTTCGTGGCCGCCATAGATGTAAAAAGCAACGGCAGGAGATTCTCGACAATCTTGCGCGACACCGAGAACGAAGTGATCTGTGTGCTAGAGGGCAACCGCGGCGCTTCTGTTCCATCGCCGCCAGCCGACATACTCACGTTCACTCTATTTCAGGGAAGACTGATAAAGACTCTTATCCGAGTGCTGACGCCGTTCCAGGCCAGTAGCGGGGATGGCCTGGTGTGCACGGTTGGAGCATCCAGGCATCCGATGACGGAAAACCTGCGAACCGTGAAACTCGATGGAGCGCATCCGGTCCTGGCGCAGTACGCTGACCCGTTTCAAGCCTTGTTATTCCCGGGCCGGGCCCTCTGATCGGAACCGCAGCGACAAGGACCGGATCGTTGCGGCATCATTTTGCTGAAAGGGCGCGTAATTGACCTACGTCGTCATTGAGAGCTGCATTCGCTGCAAGACCATGGACTGCATGGAAGGGTGCCCCGTAGACTGCTTTCATGAGGGTGAGAACATGCTCGTCATCGACCCCGATGAATGCATCGATTGCGGAGTATGCGAACCGGTGTGTCCGGTCGAGGCAATCAAGCCCGATACCGAGCCGGGGCTTGAGAAATGGCTTTCACTGAATGCCGAATACTCAAAAATCTGGCCAAATATTACGGTGAAAAAAGCACCCCCATCCGATTCCAAGGAGTGGGAAGGTAAGCCGGATAAATTCCAGTACTTCTTGCCAAACCCAGGCGCGGGTGATTGACGCGGACCCGCTGATGTTCCGTGCTCGGATACTCTCTATTCGCGCCTTCGCGCGGCGCACAGGTGCGTCCCACCATTGGAGGTGACGCGACTTGATTTTAGGTAATGCGGTTTGCTGCGCGATTAGGAAGAGCCGAAAATTTCCTCGGGTCGATATTTTCATGAGAATCGAGAGCCACCCATGGCTCGAACCATGGGTCGGGCAAGTCTGTCGGGCAACCAGAAAGAAAGTGCCGTGCATGGCGTTTCCGCCTGATCGCGAGCCCGCAAATCAGGTTGCGGCGCCCGAGAGCGCGCGATAAGGCTCTGCCGCACACGGGCGGCAACACAGAGGCAAACGGGTGGCCACATTCAAGGCGATTGTGATCGAGAAGAGTGATGGCGGGCAGAAGGTCGGCCTCACCGATTTCGACGAAGCGAATCTGATGGAAGGCGATGTCACCATCCGCGTCGAATGGTCGACGGTGAACTACAAGGACGGTCTTGCAATCACGGGCAAGGCGCCGGTGGTTCGCCGGTTTCCGATGATTCCCGGCATCGATCTCGCGGGCAGCGTCGAATCTTCTTCCGACCCGCGATGGAAGCCGGGCGACAGGGTCATTCTCAATGGCTGGGGATTGGGGGAAACCCATCTCGGCGGCTATGCGGAGAAGGCGAGGGTGAAGGCCGATTGGCTGGTGCCGCTGCCCGCGCGCAGCAGCGCGCGCGGCGCGATGGCAATCGGCACCGCCGGCTATACCGCCATGCTCGCGGTGATGGCGCTCGAGCGTCACGGCCTTATGCCGCGGCAAGGGCCCGTGATCGTCACTGGAGCAGCCGGCGGAGTGGGCTCGGTCGCCATCGCGATCCTCGCCAGGCTCGGCTTTGAAGTCATTGCCTCGACTGGGCGTCCGGCCGAGGCGGACTATCTGCGTGCCCTCGGCGCGAGCGAGATCATCGAACGCAAGGAGCTTGCCGGCGCGGCCAAGCCGCTGGGTCGAGAGCGATGGGCCGGCGGCATCGACTCGGTAGGTTCGGCGACGCTTGCCAACGTGCTCTCGATGACTCGCTATGGCGGCGCGGTAGCGGCTTGCGGCCTCGCTGGCGGGATGGATTTGCCGGCAACGGTCGCGCCATTCATCCTGCGCGCAGTGTCGCTCATCGGCATAGACTCCGTGATGTGTCCGATGGAAAAGCGACGCGAGGCGTGGCAGCGATTGGGGTCCGATCTCGACGCGGGCAAGATCGCCCCGATGATCAGCGAGATCGATCTCGCGGGGGTCCCGGACGCTTGCCGGCGTATTCTGGAGGGAGGAGTGCGCGGCCGTATCGTCGTCAAGATTGCTTAACTGCGGCGGCTATTCTACCGGCCGCGGATTGATCCGGTCGATCAGCGCGGTGCGCACCGCGTCGGCCTGCTTGAGCGCCGCCGCGGCCTGCTTGGAGGTCCCCGTGTTCGATCCGAACACGACGATCCCTCCAATGATGGCCGCAAGGGCGGCGATCATGGCCACCGGATGAAACCCGGTCGCGCCGAGGGTGAAGGCCACCAGCCATGCTGCTCCGGCGGCAATGGCGATCCTGGAAGCGAGCATGATCTTCCGGCAGCTCTCCATGACGTCGCTGAGCTCCTCGATGCGCTCTTCGAGGCGCGATATCTGCTCGCGCGGATCAGCGTCCTGACCGGCATCGTCGTCACCGGACTCATCATCCAAGGCGGATTACCACTTTCCCGAAATGCTGCGCGGATTGCAGGTGACGGTATGCCGCCGGCGCCTCGTCGAACGAAAACACCTTGTCGATGACCGGCTTGAGCCTGCCGACCGCAATCGCCCGGTTCATGGCGGCAAACATCGCCATGGAGCCGACCGAAATGCCCTGCACATTTGCGCGCCGCGCAAAGATCAGCATCGGATTGATCTCGGCCGCGCCAGAGAGCACGCCGATCAGCGTGATTCTGCCGCCGACGCGGATGGCGCGCAGCGACTGCGCAAGCGTTCCCGGTCCTCCCACTTCCACGACATGGTCCACGCCGCCGCCGGTCAGCGCGACGACCGCCTTGTCCCATTCGGGATGGGCCTTGTAATTCACGCCATGGGCGGCGCCGAGCTCGGCGGCGCGGGCAAGCTTGTGGTCGCTCGACGACGTGACGATCACCTGCGCGCCCATGAGCCGAGCGAGCTGTAGGGCGAAGATCGAGACGCCGCCGGTCCCCTGCACGAGGACGTTTTCCCCGGCGACAATGCGGGCATGCTCGGCGAGCGCATGCCATGCGGTCACCGCCGCGCATGGCAGCGTCGCGCCTTCCTCGAATGACAGATGGTCTGGCAGCTTGACGACGCCGTCCTCCTCGAGCGCGGCGTATTCTCTCAGCATGCCGTCGAGGCCGCCGCCGAGCGCGCTGGCATGGGTGTCGGCCATGGGCGGGCCGGCGACCCAGCGCTGAAAGAAGCATCCCGCCACGCGGTCGCCGATCTTGACGCGGCTCACCCCGGCGCCGAGCTCGACCACCTCGCCGGTGCCGTCCGAGAGCGGCACCAGATCCGGCTTGGTGGGCATCGGGTAGGTGCCGAGCGCGATTGCGAGATCGCGATAATTGAGCGAGCACGCCGCAACCTTGACCAGCACCTGTCGTGAGCCCGGCTTTGGCGCGGGAAGCTCGACCTTGGCGAGAGCATCGATGCCCGCGCCTTTCGACAGTTGATAGGCATGCATATCGTTGCTCGGCATTCACCGGGGAAGGAGATCGGCAGCAGGGGAGGGCATCGCGCGGACCTTGTCTGTCGCCAGCTCCGCCTTGAAGTGCTTCCAGAGCGCGCCATAGGCGGCATCGAAGCCGGGCTCGAGATAGATCTCGAACACGTTGCGGGGGCGCTGCAGCGGCACGCGATAACGCTCCTTCACGCGACCGGGCCGCTTGCTCATCACCACCACCTGGTCGGAGAGCGTGATCGCTTCGACCAGGTCGTGGGTGATGAACAGCATGGTCATCCTGCGCTTCCCCCAGAGCGTGAGCAGCTGATGATGCAGCATCATGCGGGTCTGCGCATCAAGCGCGCCGAACGGCTCGTCGAGAAGGATGACATCCGGCTCGTAGATGAAGGTGCGCGCGATCGACACCCGCTTCTGCATTCCCCCCGACAGCTGCGACGGATAGCTGTTCTCGAAGCCCGCAAGCCCGACGGTGTTGATCCATTCCAGCGCGCGCTCGCGCCGCTGGCGGCGCGGCACGCCGCGCACCGCCAGCGGAAATTCCACGTTGGCGAGCGTCGTCGCCCACGGGAACAGATTGCTGTCCTGCGTGACGAAGCCCACACCGGTGTTCAGCCGCCTCAGCTCGCGTCCATTATAAAGGAGGCGCCCGCTCGAAGGCTTGAGCAGACCGGCGGCGAGCCGCAGCAGGGTGGTCTTGCCGCAGCCGGAGGGGCCGACCACGCTGGTGATCTCGCCGCGGGCGGCGGCGAGGGTAACGCGGTCGATCGCCAGCAAAGTGCCGCTCTCGCCGGCAAACGCAAGGCTCACGTCGTCAAGCTCGATCGCGGCCGCAGGAGTCGCCTGCGCCGGCGAAGCGCCTTCTTCTGCACTCAAAGGCGGAGTGGGTTGCATCAACATTGTCGTCTCGCCGGCGGTCATGCGCGTCAGGAGAGGAACTTGTTGGTCCAGAACTCGCCTTCGGTTGCGGTCGGAGTGATTTTGACGGTCCGCATGTTCCTTGCGGCCTTGATGGCGTTCTCCCACATGGATTGGGTCATGCGGCCGCCGCGCGGGAACGCGCTGCGATCGCGTTCCATGGATCGAACGATCGCCCGGCCGTCGATCTTCGGAAACTCGGCCTTGAGCAGGTCGAGGGTGTCGCCGAAATTGGTCTGGATGAAATCGTTGGCCTGCCCGATCGATTTCGCGATGGCGGCCACCGCCGCGGGCTGCTTGTCGGCGAATTCGGGCAGGACCGTAAGAACCGTGTACGGGAAATCCCTGAACTGCGGGATGTCGGTCGCGAAGCTCAGATAGAAATCGCCAAAGCGTTGCAGCGCCACCTCGTCAGCGTCCGGCGCGGAGCCGACGATGACATCCACCTGATTTTCACGCAGCGCAGCGATGCGCGCGGCGCCGAGCCCGACCGGCAGGAGCCTGAGCTCGTGCTCGTCGATGCCGTTGAGCGTACCGAGGTATTTCATGTATTGCGCAGGCCCCCCGCCGATGGTGGCCACGCCGATGCGGGCCTCCCTGAGCGCCTTGATCTTGTCGGCGACGGGGCTTGCTGCGTTGATCCCGACCTTTCCCATCCAGTCGTTGCGGGCCGCCATCTGCATGGCAAGGCCGGACGTAAATGCGGCAACCGTCAACGTCTTGATGCCCTTGTCCCAGCCTGCCAGCGGATCGCTCGAGGTGAGGCACGCGAAGTCGGCTTCGCCGGAATTGAGCGCGGCCATCGCCAGCGGGCCGCCCTGCACCAGCTTGAGGCTGTAGTCGACGCCGTTGGCGGTCCACAGATTGCGCCGCTGCGCGATATAGATCGCGCAGAACGAGAGGCCCGGCGCCGAGCAGACGGCGCGGCCGGGAGTAAGCGCAGCCTTCGTTTGGGCATGCGCGGAGCGCGGACGCGATGCCGCGGCGGCCGCGGCAAGCCCTCCACCCATCGCCCGGATCAGCTCTCTGCGTCTGAGCATGGCATGCTCCCTGGTTTCTCGATCGTTCTCACTCGCAAGACCGATGCCTTGGGCGTCACAGCTGGACGGCAGCCCCCTCGATGTGACGCCAGCGGATCAGGCGCCGCTCCAGCGCGTTGAGCGCGAAATTGCAGACGAACACGATGACGATAAGTGCCGCGATGCCGGAGAACAGCGCCGGCGCATCATAGGTCTGCGACGCATAGAGAATGAAATGCCCGAGCCCGGCATTGGAGCCGATATATTCGCCGATCACCGCGCCGATCACCGCGTAGGGCACGGCGGTCTTGAGACCGATGAATATCTGGTCCCCCGCCGACGGCAGCACGACCCGGAAGATGCAGTGATGCCACGACGCGCCCATCAGCCGCGCCAGCCGCAGCAATTCCTCGTTGACGTTGAGCAGCCCGGAATAGGTATTGAAGAACACCAGGAAGAATGTCGCCAGCACGACGACCGCGACCTTGGAGGCCATTCCCAGCCCGAGCCACACGATGAACAGCGGCGCCAGCGCAATCTTGGGAATGCTGTAGAGACCGATGATGAACGGCTCGAGCAAATTCGAGAGAAATCGCGAGCGTCCCAGGATGAAGCCCAGCGCAAGCCCCACGCCCGCGCCGATGCCGTATCCGACGGCGATCTCTGCGAGCGTGACCGCAATGTCGTGGTGGAAATCAGGGTCGAAAAGGAGCTCGGCAAGCTTCGAGCCGACAATCAGCGGCCGGCTGAAGAAGGCGACGTTGCGCTCCGACACGGCGAGCTGCCAGAACACGAGAAAGACGGCGACCAGGCAGAGCTGAGCGAGCAGCAGCAGAACGCGCCGCCACGGCGACTTGCCGGTCCTTGTCGTCGACAAGATGCCGGCCGCCATGGCGGGGTCTCGCGCAAGCGCGGCGTCAGCGGGCGCGTCTTGCATAAAGCGTTCCGGCTTCGTCCTTGACCTCGAACACCCGCACCGAAAAACCCGGGCAGTTCACGCCGCGTCCGTCCGACAGACGGAAGGTGAAGACATGCTGCCGGCAGCGGATCATGGTGTCGTTGCCGACGAGGTCCGCATCCATCAGCGTCGATTTGAGGTGCGGGCACGAGCGCTGGACGCCGCGAAACCCGGTCCGGGTGCGAAAGATCAGGATGCCTTCCCCGTCCACCCGCGCACGGGCGGGGAAGGCGCCCGCGACCGGATCGAGCCCATCGAGCCTCTGCCATGGTGCCTCTGCGGCGGGCACCTCGATCGCGGGAGCAGCAGCGCAGGACGGGGTATCGTTCATGACGTGGTCGTTGGCATCTAGGCCGCAAGCGGGCGGCGGGTTGTCACCTCGCGCAACCGCGAAAGCATGAAGGTGCGGTCGAGCCGCAGGATCAAAAGCCCGATCTGCATGGTGAACGGCTGATCGAGGAAGCATCCATAGAGCGCATCCATGCCCGCGCGCACCGGCAGGCCGCTCTCGTGCAACACACGCCGGAAGATGCCCTGCAGCTCGATGGCCTTAGGCAAATCGAGCCGCTCGGCGCTGGCGAGCTCCCAGGTTGTGGCTGCGAGCGCGTCCGCGAGCGCGACCAGGAACCGGATCTGCGCCGGCGTGAGGGAGGAAGCTCGCTCCGGCACATGGTCGTCGGCGATCTGCAGGAACCAGTTGCTCTCGTCGAGCCCGCGGGCAAGGTCGCAGTCGATGCGCCGGCCGTTCTTGAACGCCATGACAGGCACGATCTGCTGATCGGCCTTGCGCGTCTTCTTGAAGCAGTCGGACAGCTCGAAATCGCCCTCTTCGATGCGGAACACGCAGATGTCCGCGGGCATCCCGGCGCCCAGGCTGCCGGCGCGCTCGGCAAGCGCAAGCGCCTTGGCCGGGGCGCTGGTGACCCGCTCGATGACTTCGCTGAGGGTGAGCCCGAGCCGGAGCATGACGCTCATCACGTTGGCCAGGCTCTTGACCGGCCGCACGATGTTGAATTGCTGGAGGTCGGAGCTGATGGTATGCGGGACGATGCCCTGCGCGTAGGCTTTTTCCGCCACGTCCCACGAGAAATTGTAGGCGCCGAAGCCGACGTCGAACAGCACGCCGCGACGCTGCGCGTCTTTCACTTCCGGCAGCACGTTGCCCTCGCGGTCAATCACCTGGCCGAGGTTGCCGTGATAGATGTGGGTGATGATGTCGCCGGTTTCGGCGATCTTGAAGGCCTCGGGAGCGAGCAGGTGGGCCGGGTTCTGCAGCTGAAACTCGCCGATATGCATGTAGAGCGGAAGGTCGAGAATTTCGGAAAGCCCCTTGGTGAGCTTGAGCGTACCGGTGCCGTAGTCGCCAATGGCATTGCACTTGAGATAGCGCAGCAGCGTGCGGTGCTCCTTCGCAAAATCGAGCCAGCGCGTCACCGGCACGTCGCCGAGCGTGCGCACGTCGCCCTCGATGAAGTTGAGCCCCAACAGCCCCATCGGCCGGATGAACGGGCCCACATAGAGGTCGGTCTCGAGCCCCTCCATGACCGCCATGAACTCGTCGAGCGTGTCGATGCCGGGTCCGCCGGCTTCGACGAATGAGGTCACGCCCTGACAGACGCCGATGCTGTCCGGATCGGAAAATCCCAGCGTTCCGTAGGCGTGGACGTGGATATCGATCCAGCCGGGAGAGAGGTAGCAGCCGGCAAGATCGAGGCTTAATGTTTGCGCCTCGATCGCTGTTTCTCCAACGGATCGGATCCTGCCGGCTTCAATAACCACGTCCGTGACGCGATCGATCGCAAGATGAGGATCGATCACGTGGGCGTTCTTGAGAAGCAGCGGTTGCTCAGGTGGTTGGGTTGCCACGACTCGCATTCCTGCTTGGAAGGTATACGTCCGGCACGGCGCCGCGCCGGATGTGTTGGCAAACGATATGCCAATCCTTGCCGGTGGACTAGGGTGTCGCATTCCTCCAAGATGGCCGGGCGGGGCGCAAAACGGATCCGCTCCACCGGAGCCATGAGAATGCAGGAAGCGTGCCTGTCCGCCGGCGGATGGGTCGATGCCGCGCAAGGGGTCGTCAGCCGCGAAGCCTTTGTCAGCGATGACGTCTACCGGCTGGAGCTCGAGCGCATATTCGAGAAGGGCTGGTGCTTTCTTGCACATGAGACCGAAATCCCCGCGCCCGGCGATTACGTCGTGCGCACGCTCGGTAAGGCGCCCGTCATCGTCATTCGCGACACCGATGGTGGCGTCAAGGCGATGCTCAACAGTTGCCGGCATCGCGGTGCGAAGCTTTGCCGCTCGGAGGCCGGCAATGCGCGCCGGTTCGTGTGCCCCTATCACGGCTGGAGCTACGAGCGCGACGGCCGACTGATCACCACCACCTTCGATGCCCACATGCCCCGAGGAATGGATTTCTCACAGTGGGGACTGATCCCGGTCGCGCGCGTCGAAAGCTATTGCGGGCTGGTGTTCGGCAGCTGGGACGCCGATGCCGCCGACCTTGCGCGCCATCTCGGCGATTTCCGCTGGTACCTCGACTGCTTCTTTGCGCGCACGCCCGCCGGGATGCAGGTGCTGGCGCCGCCGCACCGCTGGCGGGCGAAGGCGAACTGGAAGGTCGGCGCGCTCAACTTCATCGGCGACAGCCAGCACGTCTTCACGACGCATGTCGGGCCGACCACGCTCAACCCGCTGCGCTCTACGCGCGCGGGCTTTACCAAGGTCGCCGACCGCAGCGTCCAGATCATCACCGAAGGCGGCCACGGCTGCACGCTCAGCTATCTCGCGCCCGGCCTGGGCGAGGACGTCTACCGCACGCACGATCCGGCGTTGACGGCGATCTACGCCACCATGCTCAAGCCCGAGCAGCTCAACGCCCTGCGCCATCTGCGCGTTGCGGTCGGCAACGTGTTTCCCAACTTGTCCTTCATCGAGACGCAGGCCGGGAGCGGTGAGAAGTCGCTGATCCTGCGCCTGTGGCATCCCCTGAGCGGCTCGGAGATGGAGATTCTGAGCTGGGTGCTGGCGGAGAAGGAGGCGCCGGAGCCGTACAAGGCCGCTGTCCTCGACAGCGGCTTCCACAATTTCGGGGTGGCCGGCGTGTTCGAGCAGGATGACATCGAGCTGTGGGCTTCGGCGACGCAGGCTGCGGACAATGCGATTGCGCGGCGGTATCCGTACAGCTTCCACACCGGGGTGCCGCTGCTCGATCATCCGATCCCGGACTACGAAGGTCCGGGCCGCGCGTTCCGTCCGGTGCTGGCGGAAGTCATTCAATTCGAGTTCATGCGGCACTGGGACCGCGTGATGACGGCCGGCTGATGGGGAAGGTGGCCGATACCGAGCCGGCTGCGGCTTTCTCTCAGACCGCGGGTGAGATCGGCGTCGAGACCTGTTTCGCCATCCAGCGTTTCCTGTTCGTCGAGGCCCGGCTGCTCGACCGCCGCGAATATCGGCAGTGGCTTTCGCTGCTGACAGACGATGTGACCTACCGCGTCCTCGCCTACGTCAATCGCGACGCCGAGGCGGGTCCTCTCGCCTATGCCGTCATGGATGAGCAGGCATTCCGGCTTAAAGCCCGGGTCGAGCAGATCCTCGACGGGAAGCTCACTCACGCGGAGAATCCTCCAACGCTGACGCGGCGCTTCGTCTCCAATGTGCTTGTCGCTGCGGGCGAGCGCGCGGGCGAGTACCTGGTGACCTCGAACCTCCTGGTGTACCGCACGCGTCCCAACATGCCCGAAGGCGCGCTCTACGCCGGCGAGCGAACCGACATTCTGCGTCGCCTCGATGGCGCGTTGCGGATCGCGCGGCGCGAGGTGCGCCTCGACCAGTCCGTGCTCCACGGCAGCATGAGCACGCTGTTCTAAACTAACCCCTCGATGAGAGGCAGGTCAGGCCGGCACGAGCCGGTGTGTCTGGCCGCTTGGGGGAAGCGCGCCCAGCACCGCGCCGAGATGGTCGGGCTCCTCCCCGATGGGGACCGGCTGCAGGTACCGCCCGCGGCAAACCAACGTCACGGCGTCCTGCGCGAACGGAAACGGGTCGAGGCTGTAGGTCGTCTCGTCCATCTTGTTAAGCGTGACGGAGGCATCGACCTCCTTGCTCATCGGTACGTGGATATAGACCTCCTCGCCGCGCTCGCCGGCGTGCCGCAGGTGAAAGTAGAGCGCCAGCGTGTCGCAGAACTGGAGGTGCTTGTAGTTCTGAACAATCTGTTTCTCGTCCCGCTGCCTGGAGCCGCGGTCGCTGGCCAGCGCGGCGCGCAGCCGCCGCTGCCGCTCGAGCTCGGCGGCGAGCATCGCCTCGACTTTCGCCTTGTTCGCCTGCGCTATCGGCACCGATACGGAGCTGCGCGTGCGCACCACGAACTGGCTGAACCCGTAGCGGCGATTGTAGAGGCCCCAGGTGTGCATGCTCGACAGCAAGCCGCTGTAGGGGTGATGGCGCTCGTTATGGTCCGGCGAGCCGCGATTGGTGCGCAGCGCATCGTCGGTCGGCGTCTGCGACATGAGGTAGGGCAGGCGGGTCTCGGGGTCTAGTCCCGGCCGCTGATCGTATTCGTCCCAGCCGCGGTCGTGATTGTCGATGGCGTACAGCGCCTCCGGATCGCTGATCGGCTCGAAGGCATCGTTTCCGAACGCACGGCCGATCTGGCCGCACAAGTCCATGTGCTCGACCATGGTCGAGATGAAGTGCGGCTCACCCGCAGGCGCTGACTGTACCATCATGGGTAGGCGGTCCCCTTGCACCGGTAAAATGGCGGATTCGCCTTATTCTCTACGACATCTGCTGTTACGGGCAAGAGCGAGGGAATTTTCGTCGGGGGGAGCCGATGATCGATCGTTTGCGCGATTTTGCATGCGCGCTTGTGGCGCTTCTGGTGCTGGGCGTGGCGGGCGCCAGCGCCCAGTCCGCTCAATCCTCGACCGCGTCTGATTCCGCGGCCGCACCACAGGTCGCCTCCACCAAGGGAGCGCAAGCTGCTGCCCAGGCGGCTGGGCCGGCTGCTGTGCAGATCAACACCGCTGAAATCACGGCTCGCGCGAACCGTGAGGCGGGAGTCAACATCGAGACGACCATCGCCGCCTGGCAGCACGATCTCGATCGGCTGGACGGCGAGCTGCGCGGCGCGCGCCTGCGCTATTCGGAGCTCAATGGGCTGCGCGACGAGCTGCAGCGGCTTCGTTCGGCGATCGAAGAGTTCTCGGGCCATCTGGCGCCGCCGCTCGCGGCCGCAAAGGCGCAGCTTGATACGCTCGGGCCGGCGCCGGCGGCCGGGCAGCCGCCGGAGGCGGAGCCGGCCGCGCTCAATCGCGCCGAGCTCAGCTACCAGGTCGGACTGCTTGCCGCGGGTGAGGCCGCGGTCCATTCGGCCAATCTGCGAATCGATCAACTCATCAATACCGTTCAGGACATTCGCCGAAAGAATTTTACCACCCGTTTGTTCCAGCCTGTGCCCGGCATCTACTCGTACCAGACCTGGGCGGGCTTGCCGAAATACGTGCCCGCAGCAGCCGACCGCGTTCGCGATCTGATGGCCGATTGGTGGGGCGGCATGCCCCGCCACGACGAGATCTTTCGCGATGTGCTGGAAGCTGTCCTGCTGTGCCTGCTGCTGACGCTTGCAGCGTGGTATGGCGCGCGCCGATTGCGCCACTGGCCGCATGCAGGCGAGCCGCCCTTCTGGCGGCGCGCATCGTCGGCGGCCGGGGTTGTCCTGCTGCGGCTGCTGCCGGTCGTGGCGCCGATTGTATTTCTTTACACAAGGGTTGCCGAAGCGCACGCGCTGCCGGAACGCGTCGACTGGATTTTTTACGCGGCAGCGCAATCGACCATCATCGTTCTGGCGGTCAACGCGCTTGTCACCACGGTATTCGCACCCGCGGCGGCCCACTGGCGGCTGATGCCGGCCTCCGACCGTGCCGCCGCCCGCATCTGCGGCCTCGTCGTGATGCTTGCCGTTGTCTACGGCGTGACGACGCTGCTCTACGCCGTCACCCGCATCGTGCAGGCGCCGTTCGCGTTGACGGTGGCGGTTGCTCTTCCATCGAGCCTGCTTCTGTCTGCCATGGTCGTCGCCATCCTTCGTACCCGGCTCGACGGAGAGCACCAGGATGCGATTCCGTTATTGCGATGGCTCAAGGCGCTGCGGATTCCGATCTGGATCACGAGCGCCGCGATTGTTGCGAGCGCGCTTGCCGGCTATCTCGCGCTCTCCCGCTTTCTGGTGCAGCAGCTGATCGTCACCGGTTCCATCCTGGCGCTGGTCTATCTCATGCTGCTGTGGGTCGACGGCTTTACCCAGAGTCTGGGCGACGACAGCGCCGCGACCGGGCGCTGGCTCGAGCGAAAAGCCGCTCTGGAGCGGCGGCGGCGCGAGCAGCTGGCGCTGCCGGTCGGTCTCTTCCTCAAATTTGCGATCCTCGTGTTTTCGGTGCCTCTGATCCTGCTGCAGTGGGGCCACACATGGCCCGACATCTACGAATGGTACCGGCAGCTGTTCTTTGGCTTCCACATCGGAAACACGCAGGTATCGGTTGCCGTCCTGCTCGCTTCGCTGATCGTGTTCGGAGTGGGTTATGCCGCCGCGCGGCTGTTCCAGGGCTGGCTGGATGCGCGCGTGCTCAAGACGGCCGGGATTTCGAGCGGAGTGCGGGATTCGATTCGCATCGGCGTCGGTTACGTCGGCATCGTGATCGCGGCGCTCGCCGCATTTTCCTATGCCGGCTTCAACCTTTCCAGCCTCGCCATTGTGGCGGGAGCGTTCTCGGTCGGCATCGGTTTTGGTCTCCAAAGCGTGGTCAACAATTTCGTGTCGGGTCTCATCCTGCTGGCGGAGCGGCCCATCAAGGTCGGCGATCTCGTGGTAGTAGCCGGCGAGGAAGGCTACGTGCGCAAGATCAGCGTGCGCTCGACCGAGGTCGAGACGTTTGACCGGGCCCGCGTTCTGGTGCCGAATTCCTATCTCGTCACCGAGAAGCTGAAGAACTGGACGCTGCGCGACAACATCCGCCGCATCGTCATTCCGGTGGATGTTGTCCACGGCTGCAATGCGCGCAACGTCAAGGCGCTCCTGCTCAACGTTGCGCGCGAGAATGCCGATATCATGCCGATGCCGGGGCCTTCCGTGGAGCTCGAAGAGTTCGGTGCGGATGGTCTGCGCTTCAAGCTCTATGCGTTCATTCACGATCTCACCAAAGCCGGCAGCATCAGCACGGAGCTGCGCATGGCCATCCTCGATGCCTTCAACGAGGCGGGCATCAGGACTCCATCCCGAGGGACGGATGTCACGCTGCAGAACATGGATTGGTTGCGCGAGGCGTTGACGCAATATGTCGCCGGCTCCTCCAACGGCAGGAGCACGGCAAGAAACGCGATCCCCGCTGCGCAGCCCCTTGCGGGCCGCCAGGGTGAGAGTGTGCTGCCTGCCGCCCATTCCCATCGAAATGGCGGGCGCTTTCCGGCATAACCGCAATCGTTGCTCGTGCTCGAGCCTGGGATGTGAGGGCCTGATGGTACGCAACGCCCGGCGGTGCAGCCTCGCGGCTGCCTTTACGCTGTTGTTGGTCGTTCAAGTTTCCCAAAAATCCGCGTTTGCTCAGGAAGGAACGGACTGGGTTACGAAATTCCCGCGCGAGCCGGTCCATGACTCCGCCTGGCCCGGAGGCAAAAAGGTCGCGGTCAGCTTCGCACTGTTCGTGGAGGAGTTCGGGTTCGGGCAGGGACCGGTCTTGCGCCCGGATCTCGCAGCCCGCAACCCTGATCTGGTGAACGAGGCTTTCCGCCAATACGCAATCGGCTGGGGCAACCTGCGTGTCGGCCGTGTGTTCAAGGAGCTCGATGTGCCGCTGAGCATCGTGCTCAACGCCGCATTTCCTGTGGCGCACCCATCGATATGGAAGGAGTTTCGCGCCGCGCAGCCGGGGGCGCCCATCATCGCCCACGGCATGAACAACAGCAACGACATTCTGCCGCTCGGGCGGGGGCTCGCCGAGCAGAGAGCCTATATCCGCCGGACTTTGGACCTGATCGCATCCACGACCGGCGCGCGGCCGACCGGGTGGTCAAGCCCGAGCGTCTATTCCAACGGCGACACCATGCAGGCAATGGCCGCCGAAGGCATTGTTTACAACATCGATCAGATGGATTCGGATTTCATTTCTCGCTTGAAGACCCCGGACGGCGCCCTGGTGCTGCTGCCCTATCCGACAGTCACGGTCGACATGGGCCAGTTCCTGGCGCGCATGAAGTCGCCCGCCGAGATCGAGGCCCTCTGGCTCGATTATGTGGGTGAGCTCGCGGCGGAAGCGCGCGCCGAGCCCGGGCGCGAGGCGACGACCGTTGTCATCGGCCTGCACCCGTTCGTGGTTGGCACGCCCGACGGTGCTGCCGCCATGCGGCGCGTGCTCCTGCGCCTGAAGCAGGACGCCGCGATCTGGTTGACCGATACCGAGGCCATCCTGAAGGAAGTCGCCAGGAAATAGTGGCAGCTTTCATGGAAACGCTCGGAGCACACCAATGAGCATGGCGCGCCGAGCATTGCTGCAACTCGCGGGCGCCGCTGTGACCGCACCCGCATTCTCTCGCGTGGCACGCGCGCAAACCTATCCAACGCGCCCAATCACCATGATCGTGCCGTTCGTTGCCGGCGGTCCCACATCCGTGCTCGGACGGGTCGTGGCTGAGCGGATGAGAGGGTCGCTCGGACAAGTCATCATCATCGAGAATGTCGGCGGGGCGGACGGAACCATCGGCGTCGGCAGGGCTGCGCGCGCACGACCCGATGGGTACACGATCTTGCTCGGCGCTTCTTCAACACAGGTCTTCAGCGGTGAATTTTATTCGCTGCAATACGACGTGTTGAACGACTTCCAGCCTGTCGCGCTCCTGGTCAGGGCTCCGCTGGTGCTCTATGCCAGGAAAACGGTGCCGGCGGCGGACTTGCGGGAACTGATCGCATGGCTCAGGTCGAATCCCGACAGGGCATCGGCCGGAAGCTTCGCGGCCAGCACCCAGATCATCGGTTCGCTTTTTCAAAGAGAAACCGGGACTCATTTTACGCTCGTGCCGTATCGTGGCAGCGCTCCCATGGTCCGGGATCTCGTGGCGGGTCAGATCGACCTGGGATTTGAC
>Ga0306922_10000551_pt1 | contig 31579 bp, 22 predicted proteins | sample sta12Cox44000082_FD_203758 | JGI IMG/M metagenome (GOLD analysis project Ga0306922, IMG submission 203758) | Lab enrichment of tropical soil microbial communities from Luquillo Experimental Forest, Puerto Rico - statoxic.12C.oxic.44.000.082 (v2)... | ecosystem: Environmental > Terrestrial >... | reverse complement strand
CGCGGGTCACAATTATTCCCAGATCGAGATAGGTCGGTCACAGGCAGTCTCCACTCAGACCTTCGTTGATGAAGCACCTCTCGGTCCAATGATGAGCCTGGCCGGGGATTGGGCAACCGCCATGTTTTCAAGCGAGAAAATAACCGGGCTGCGAATGAAGAGCCAGGAGCTCTGCCGTTCGGCGATTCACGGCAAGCGTTTGACAGTAGAGTCGAGCTCCCGACGCCTCAGGGACGATAGCATGAAGCCTGCTTCGTACGCCTGGTGCTTGGCGTTTGCTGTGAGCCACTTCGGACGAGCAGGCTGTGACCAATTGGCAAGCACCTTGCATTAACAGACAAGCGACTTGTTGTGGAGTGCTGCTGACCAATGCTGGCGTTTGCGAGTGAGATACACGTTGAGCGCGGCGGCGCAGCCGGTCGTACCCTCGGCTATTGCCTCCACGCCGCTGCCGAACTAGGACGATTTTTTGAAGGCGAGGATCGCCAAAAGAACGGCTCGTTGGCCAGCTGCAAACGGCGCCCAGCGAAAGTCTGCCGCCGGAGTTCGAAAACAGAAACAGGAAGTCGAAAGAAACGGAAAATCGAGCAGCGATAATTGGAAGCGCAAAACCTGCGCGCAGGAGAGAAGCGATGGCAACTGCCGTACGTTCTACAATCGAAGCCTACCTCGGCCGACGCGCGGACTCTTTGCTAGGGTTCCATTCACCGAAAATAGCCAAGGAACGGCTTCATCTTCCCGGTCCCGACTTCATCGATCGCGTCTCAGCGGGTTCGGACCGCAACATCCGGGTCTTGATCAACCTCGAGAGGCTGTTCGGACACGGCCGCCTTGGGCGGACCGGTTATATGTCGATATTGCCGGTCGACCAAGGGATTGAACACTCGGCCGGAGCTAGTTTTGCCAAGAATCCGGACTACTTCGACGGGGAAAACATCGTAAAGCTCGCGATCGAAGGCGGATGCAATGCCGTGGCCTCGACCTATGGCGTCCTTGGCTCGCTGGCGCGTAAATATGCGCACAAGATCCCCTTTATCGTAAAGCTCAACCATAACGAGTTGCTGACCTACCCGAACAAGTTCGACCAGGTATTTTTTGGAACCGTCGAAGAGGCTTACGAAATGGGCGCGGCGGCGGTGGGCGCAACGATCTACTTTGGTTCGGAGCAGAGCGACCGGCAGATCGTGGAGGTGAGCCGGGCTTTTGCGCGCGCGCACGAGCTGGGCTTAGCCACCGTTTTGTGGTGCTATCTGCGCAATAGCGCTTTCAAAAAAGACAAGGATTATCACGTATCGGCGGATCTGACGGGACAAGCAAATCATTTGGGCGTCACGATCGAAGCCGACATCATCAAGCAAAAGCTTCCGGAGAATAACGGCGGCTATGAAGCGCTCAACATGGGCAATTCGAGTTACGGCAAGTTCGACAAGCGCATTTACTCGGATCTCGCAAGCGACCACCCGATCGATCTCTGCCGCTACCAAGTAGCCAACTGCTTTATGGGACGGGCGGGGCTGATTAACAGCGGCGGAGCGTCCGGCGCCAATGATTTCGAGGAGGCTGTGGCAACCGCGGTGATCAACAAGCGAGCGGGCGGCACCGGGCTGATCTCCGGCCGGAAGGCCTTCCAACGGCCCCTCGCTGAAGGGATCGAGCTTCTAAATGCCATTCAAGACGTCTATTTGAGCCCGGAAGTAACTGTTGCCTGACAATCCCGAGCAGCCCGCTTTCGGGCAGAAAGGGAAGCCGACAGCCGAGCACACACAGTCTTTCGCTGGAAGGAGTGAGGATCCGCTAAAAGAGTGCGGCGATACCCGGCCCTAGTGAGCTTAATTCTCTCGAAAGGAAGCTTTAAAAAAGCGAGCCATTATCGTCTAGGTGACGACAAGAAGGAATGCTTCAGAAGATTCTTTTTCCGGTTGATTTCTCCGCTTCGTGCGTCGCGATGGCCGCCTATGTCCGGCGAGCGGCGGCAATGTTCGGCGCGCGTGTGACCATGGTCCATGTCTGTGATCTGGCGAGTCACAATGGGTTCGAGCTCTATGCGCGACGGAGCGATGAGATCGCCGAGGACCACTGGAACCTTGCGAGGAAGGAGCTCGAACTCTTTTTGACGTCCGCCTTTCCGGACAGCGCTTGCCAGAGGCTGCTGCTGGCCGGTGATGCGGCGAAGACGATCAGTTCGGCGGCGGAGAAGGGCGGATTTGACCTGATCGTGATGCCGACGCATGCCGGGCGCTTTCGGCGGATGCTCCTCGGTTCGACAACCGCAAGGGTGCTCAACGAAGCCTCGTGCCCGGTGCTAACGATGCAGCATGCGGAGATGGCGACGCCCCGATCCGCAGAGCATCGAAGGTGGGTTTGCGCCCTCGGGTTGAGCCCGGATTCCGAAAGAGTCCTACATTATGCCAAGGGCGCCTCATCGGCTGCCGGCGCGGAGCTTTCCGTGATTCATACCACTCACGCAGGCGAAGTGCGGTCGGAAACCGCTATGCCGTGCGAAGAGGAAAGGGCGCGCCAGCGTATTGCGGAACTTCAGGGCAGAGCAGGTTCGGACGCAGCCGTGCGCGTCGCCGCGGGCTCCGTCAAAGAGACACTGCTCGACGAGGTGCGGGAGTCGTCTGCCGATGTTCTGGTGATCGGAAGGAGCCTCCGCGGCGCGTCCGGGCGGCTCGATGATCTGACTTATTCGCTCGTGCGCGATTCACCTTGTCCGGTCGTGAGCGTCTGATGCGACTTTTCGGCTCCATGCTGTGCAGCGGTCTCTGGCGAGATCTTTAGGCTGGGCGGTTGGCGCCGAACCTCTGTCATGTGCGAGAGCTTTGTCAACCTTCGAACAAGCTGTTTGAGACTCACTGCGGGAAAGTAAGGAGCAAAAATAATGACGACTACCGTAACACTAAAAGAACCCTCGGCTATATCGCTGAGCGCTTATGGGAAAGCGCGATCCACAATTCAAGGAACACCGCTCGGCAAGGACGAGCTCCGGAAAACTCACGCCTACTGGCGGGCGTGTTCTTACCTGGCGCTCGGGATGATCTATCTCCAAGACAATCCGCTCTTAAAAGAACCGCTGAAGCCCGAGCATATCAAGAACCGCCTGCTCGGACACTGGGGATCGAGTCCAGGACTCGCTTTCACCTACATCCACCTGAACCGGCTCATCAAGAAGCTGGATCTCGACGCCATCTTCATGGCTGGGCCCGGGCATGGCGCGCCGGGCGTCCTCGGACCGGGCTATCTCGAGGGAACGTACTCGGAGATCTACCCGGAAAAGAGCGAAGACGAAGTCGGCATGCGCGAGTTCTTCAAACAGTTTTCGTTTCCGGGCGGCATTGGCAGTCACTGCACACCGGAGACTCCGGGTTCGATTCACGAAGGTGGTGAACTCGGCTATGTGCTCTCCCATGCCTGCGGCGCGGCGTTTGACAATCCCGACCTAATTGTTGCTGCGGTGGTCGGTGACGGTGAATCCGAGACCGGACCGCTGGCCACTTCCTGGCACATCAGCAAGTTCCTGAACCCCATTCGCGACGGCGCGGTGCTGCCGATCCTTCATCTGAACGGTTACAAGATCAACAATCCAACCCTGCTAGCGCGCATCAGCCACGAGGAGCTCGAGAGCCTGTTGCGGGGATACGGCTGGACGCCCTACTTCGTCGAAGGGTCGGATCCTGAAAGCATGCACCAGGCCATGGCGGCAACGGTGGAAAACTCTATCGAGGAGATTCGAGCGCATCAGCGGGAATGCCGCGCTAGCGGTATTGCAAAGCGCCCTCGCTGGCCGATGATCGTGTTGCGCTCTCCGAAAGGCTGGGGCGCTCCGCAAGAAGTGGGTGGTCACAGGCTCGAGGGCTTTTGGCGCGCCCACCAGGTACCGCTCACCGAGGTCAAGAAAAACCCCGAACAGCTCGAGATCCTTGAAAAGTGGATGCGCGGCTACAAGCCCGAGGAGCTGTTTGACCAGAACGGCAAGCTCGTTCCGGAACTCAAAGAGCTCGCACCCACCGGGCGTCGACGCATGAGTGCCAACCCGCACGCCAATGGTGGAGTCCTCCGGAAGGCGCTTCGCTTGCCGGATTTCTGCGACTATGCCATCCAGGTCGAGACGCCGGGAAGCATCGAAACCGAAAACGTCCCGCCGCTCGGGAAATTCCTTCGAGACGTGATGAAGCTGAACATGAACAACTTTCGCGTGTTCGGACCCGACGAAACCACCTCCAACAAACTACAAGCGATTTATGAGGTAGCCAAGAAATTCTGGATCGCCGAATACTTCCCGGAAGATCAGGATGGCGGCGAACTTGCGACCGACGGCCGAGTTATCGAAATGCTTAGTGAGCACACCATGGAAGGCATGCTCGAAGGCTATTTGCTGACCGGACGAAATGGCTTTTTCTCTTCCTACGAGGCCTTCGTGCACGTGATTGACTCCATGTTTAACCAGCACGCCAAGTGGCTGTCGATCTCGAACCGCCTTTCGTGGCGCCAAAAAATAGCCTCCCTGAACCTCCTCATTACTTCGACGGTTTGGCGGCAGGATCACAACGGCTTTACTCATCAGGATCCTGGATTCCTCGACGTGGTGCTGAATAAGAGCGCCGCGGTCACGCGCATCTACCTTCCGCCGGATGTCAATTGTTTGCTGTCCGTCGCCAACCACTGCCTGAGGAGCGAAAACTACATCAACGTGATCGTTTCCGACAAGCAGTTACACCTTCAGTACCTGAACATGGACGCCGCGATCGAACATTGCACCAAGGGCATCGGCATCTGGGACTGGGCGAGTAACGACCAGGGCTCGGAGCCGGACGTGGTCTTCGCTTCCGCCGGCGACATCCCGACGCAAGAAGCCCTCGCCGCAACGGTACTGCTCGGCGAGGAGTTTCCCGATTTGAAGATCCGTTTCATCAACGTGGTGGACCTTTTCAAGATGCAGCCGAGCAGCGAGCATCCGCACGGTTTGACGGATGCGGATTTCAATTCTCTGTTCACCACCGACAAGCCCGTCATTTTCAACTTCCACGGTTATCCGTGGCTCATCCACCGCCTGGCCTACGGCCGCAAAAACAAGAATCTTCATGTGCGCGGCTACAAAGAGAAAGGCAATATCAACACTCCGATGGAACTGGCCATCAACAACGAGACCGATCGATTCAGCCTCGCGATCGACGCCATTGATCGCGTACCCGAGCTCGAGAAGATCGGTGGGCACGCCAAGGAGAAGTTCCGCAACCGGCAGCTCGCTTGCCGGGCCCACGCCTACAAACATGGCGTCGACAGCCCGGAGATTACCGGATGGCGGTGGCCGCGTTCCTAGAAAGACGGATGGAGCACCGGGTGGCCGGAGTTCTAGCGAGCCGGCCACCTCAGTTGCTCCCAATGCGGTCGAAAAGGTTGCCAAATCTGTTGTGAAAATCCCGGTAGAGAGATCGGCGGGATAGCTGCCGGAACGGATTGATGTTTTAGTGTATTGGAGAGAGACGGCATGAACGACCTACTTCCGGTGGTGTATGTAGCGCGGCACGGTGAAACCGCTTGGAGTCTGTCCGGCCAGCATACGGGCCGCACGGACTTGCCGCTGACGCCCAATGGCGAACGGAACGCCCATCGACTTGGAGGGCGCTTGAAGGGAATGACCTTTCAGAAGGTGTTTACGAGCCCTTTGCAGCGCGCCTCCCGGACCTGCGAACTGGCAGGATTCGGACCCGTGGCCGAAAGCGATCCGGATCTCGTGGAATGGGACTATGGTCGGTACGAGGGGATGCGCTCGGCCGAGATCCTGGCTGAGCGCCCGGATTGGGAACTGTTCCGGGATGGCTGTCCAGGCGGGGAGTCACCGGCACAAATAGGTGAGCGGGCCGACCGCGTCGTCGCGCGAGTGCGTGCCTTGAACGCCAACGTCCTGTTCTTTTCGAGCGGCCATTTTATTCGCGTGTTAGCGGCTCGCTGGTTGGCGCTCGGTCCGGGTTCTGCCGGCCGGTATTTCCTGCTGAGTACAGCGAGCTTGAGCGCACTCGGTTATGAACACAATCTTGCACATCCCGTCATCTGTCTTTGGAACGACGATCATCACGTGATCGGGTAAATCACTCGGATGCCGCGGCGATGGCGGGCAGGCGGCAGCAATCCTGGATCGAAAGGACTCCCAAATGAGCACAAAAGGAATCACACGCTTCGACTCACAACGGCTTACCGCAGGGCCAGCAGGCTCTGCCCGACCGTCAGGACGGGTTCTCGAAAAGTACGGCTGCGGCCCGATTCCGCTCCTGGGTACGGAAAACGCGCTCTACGAGCGCCATTTGGTTCTTGACCGAGCGATCGACCCGAAGGCAGCGAGCGCGCGGGAACGCTTTGAGGCGTTCTCTCGGTCGATACGCGACATACTCGCCGAGCGCTGGGTCTCGACGAAACAAGCGTATGAACAAGCGAATGCCAAGCGTATTTACTACCTGTCGATGGAATTTCTCATCGGTCGCTCGCTGGCCAACAATGTCAGCAACCTTTTGCTCGATCCTGTGGTCCGACAAGCGCTACAGGATAAGGGTCTCGATTGGCTTGAACTCGTCGAACAGGAACCGGATGCGGGCCTCGGGAACGGGGGCTTGGGTCGTCTGGCGGCCTGTTTTCTCGATTCCATGGCCACGATGCAGCTTCCGGCCACGGGCTATGGTTTGCGCTACGAGTATGGAATGTTCAGGCAAGCGATCGCGAATGGATGGCAACAAGAGAATGCCGACAACTGGCTCCGAGAAACCGATCCCTGGGAGATCGCCCGCGCTCACGAGAAAGTCGAAGTCAAACTGAATTGCTCGTTCCAGCTGCGAGGCGGCAGCTTTCAGGTCATTGCGGGTCGGCCATCGACTCTGTTCGGCATCCCCTTCGATCGTCCGGTTGTGGGCTACGGGGGACGCACGATCAACACCCTTCGGCTGTGGGCCGCCGCGGCACCCGACTATTTCGACTTTCAGGAATTCGGGACCGGCGATTTTGTGGGAGCGCTCGGCGAAACCCTGGAAGCGGAGTCGCTCACCAGGGTGCTGTACCCGGACGATTCAACAACGGCGGGGCGAGGGCTGCGGTTCCTGCAGGAGTATTTTCTTGTCGCGTGCTCACTCGCCGACCTGGTACGCCGCTTTCTCCGACACAATGCGGATTGGAGCCGGCTCCCCGAGAAGGCCGCCATCCAACTGAACGACACTCATCCCTCCCTGGCGGTCGCAGAGCTGATGCGAATCTTGCTCGATGACGCGCATCTCGGCTGGGACCAGGCTTGGGATCTGACCAAACAGACGCTGGCCTATACGAACCATACGCTGCTGCCGGAAGCCCTCGAGAAATGGCCCGTGGCCTGGTTTGAGATCCTACTTCCCCGGCATCTCGAGATTGTCTACGAGATTAACCGGCGGTTGCTCGACGAGACGCGAGCACGCTTTCCCGGTGACGACGGGCGTGTCGAGCGCGTAAGCCTGGTGGAAGAAGGCAGCCAGCGCCAGATCCGCATGGCCAATCTGGCCATTGTCGGATCACACAGTACCAACGGAGTTGCCGCGGTTCACTCAAAGCTTTTGCGGACAACCACGGTCAAAGATCTCGCCGAAATGTTTCCGGAACGCTTTAGCAACAAGACAAACGGCATCACCCCGCGACGCTGGTTGCTCGGAGCCAACCCGTGGCTGGCCGGCGCGATTACGGAAGTCATCGACGAAGACTGGAAGACCGATCTCGGCGAGCTCAAAAAACTCAAACCGTTCGCAGAAGACGCGGGTTTTCGTCAACGATTCTTGCATTCGAAACGCGAAGCTAAAGTGCAATTTGCCAACTGGCTCAAACGGAGCTCGGGGCAGATCGTGGACCCGGACACCATCTTCGACTGTCAAGTGAAGCGCATTCACGAATACAAAAGACAGCTGCTGAACGCCCTGCGGATCGTGGTTATGTACAACCGGTTGCGGACCAATCCCGAGCTCGAGATCGAGCCGCGCACCTTCTTCTTCGCCGGCAAGGCGGCACCGGCCTACCATTTGGCCAAACTCATCATAAAGTTCATCAACAATCTGGCGGCCACGATTGACCGCGATCCCGTAACCCGGGCGAAGCTGAAGGTCGTGTTTCTGCCCGACTACAATGTCTCTCTTGCAGAGCGGCTGATTCCGGCGTCCGATGTTTCAAACCAAATCTCGACGGCAGGCTACGAAGCCAGTGGTACAAGCAATATGAAGTTCATGATGAACGGTGCACTGACGGTCGGAACCCGCGACGGCGCCACCATCGAAATGGCGGAGGAGGCCGGAGAAGCGAACCTTTTTCTCTTCGGTCTCACGGTAGAACAAGTCCAAGGCAGCCGCGGCTGGTATAGCCCCCATTGGCACTATGAAAATGAGCCGGAGACTCGCGCGGCGCTCGACCTTATCTTCTCTGACTACTTCAGCCGCCAAGAACCGGGGGTGTTCGTGCCCTTGCGCGATACCCTGCTGACCGGAGGCGATCACTACATGCATTTGGCTGATTTGACCTCGTACTGCCAAGCGCAGGAGCGGCTCGGTTCCTTGTATGCCGACCGAGCGGCCTGGGCCCACAAGGCGATCCTGAATGTCGCCAGTTCCGGGAAGTTTTCGAGTGACCGCACCATCGCCGAATATGCGCGCGAGATTTGGAAGGTGGAACCTTGCCCCCTGCCGTAGAAACACGTTCGATGTCGAAGGACCCCAACGAAGCGACGGTCTCGCCGCTCGCGGGCAAGCCGGCTCCAAAGGAGATGCTGCTCGATCCCGCCCGCCTCGAAAGGGACTATTTCGAGCGCCATCCGGACCTCGAGGACCCGGGCCAACTGGTTCGCTTCGGCACCAGCGGGCACCGCGGCTCGCCGCTCGCTGGCTCCTTCAACGATCCAGACTCGGATCGCCATGGGATTGTCACTCCCGTTGCCGGGCTGATGAACCCGAACCACTATCTTGCGGTCGCTATTCGGTACCTGCTTACGCAGCGCCCCCGGTGGCGCCCGGGAGCTGCAGTTGGAAAGACCTTGGTGAGCAGCAGCATGATCGATCGGGTTGTCAAAAAACTCGCCCGCGACCTTCGCGAAGTGCCGGTGGGTTTTAAGTGGTTTGTACCTGGCCTCATCGGGGGTTCGTACTGTTTTGGTGGCGAAGAGAGCGCGGGTGCGAGTTTTCTTCGCTTTGACGGAACGGTGTGGACGACCGACAAGGACGGCCCTATCATGGACCTGTTAGCGGCCGAAATTACCGCCCGCACGGACAGGGATCCGGGCGAGCACTACCGCGAACTGACCGCGGAGTTCGGGGTCCCCTATTACACCCGAATCGATGCGCCCGCCAGTTCCGAGCAGAAGGCCCGGCTCGAAAAACTCTCGCCGGAGGCGGTGAAGGAATCGACCCTCGGGGGCGAACCTATCCTCGCCAAAATCACCCGGGCTCCGGGTAACGACGCTCCCATCGGAGGCCTGAAGGTTGTGGCCAAGAGTGGCTGGTTTGCCGCGCGCCCCTCCGGCACCGAGAACATCTACAAAATCTATGCCGAGAGTTTCGACAGTGAGGCACATTTGCACGCTATTGTGAGCGAAGCCCAAAACATCGTGAACAATGCGCTTGGTTCGGCCGAGACGGTTTCCCGAAAGGGATTCGAATGACTCCGTCCGCCACGCGAACGGATATTCCGCCGTTTCCGCCTGCATACCGCGCATCAGGTCTGCTGCTGCACGTCACGTCTCTGCCTTCACCCTACGGAATCGGCGATCTGGGGCCGGCGGCGTTTTCCTGGATCGATCGCCTCCATGACGCGGGCCAGCGATGGTGGCAGGCACTACCGGTCGGCCCGACCGGCTATGGAAACTCGCCATATCAATCCCTCTCATCCTTTGCCGGCAACGGCCTGCTCGTCAGTCCCCACGCTTTGATTTCCGAAGGGCTACTGCACCCGAACGATTGTGAAGCTCTGATCGCCACAGAGGTGATCGATTACGACGCGGTCATCCCTTTCAAACATGGCCTCCTTCAGAAGGCGTGGAAAAACTTCAAAGCGGGCGAACGCAAGGATCTGATTTCGGCATATGACGAGTGGTGCGCCACGCAGGAAGGCTGGCTCGAAGACTATGCTCTGTTCCGCGCGCTGAAGACCAAATACCACGGCGCGTATTATCTCGAGTGGCCGGAAGAGTTGGTCGAGCGGCGTCAACGTGCACTGGCAGAGGCGCGGCGAGAGTTGGCAAGTGAGATGGATGAGGTTCGCTTTGCACAGTTTCTACTGTTCCGCCAGGCCGAGCAACTCAAAGCCCACGCCCACTCGAAGGGCGTGCGTTTGATCGGCGATTTGCCATTTTTCGTCTCTCCGGATTCGAGCGATGTTTGGGCCAACCCGGAGCTGTTTCTGCTCGATGTGGACCGCCGCCCGCGTTTCGTTGCGGGAGTTCCGCCCGACTACTTCAGCATAGAGGGACAGTTGTGGGGCAATCCGGTGTACAACTGGGATGCCCTGCGGGCGACCGGTTTTCGTTGGTCAATCGACCGCCTGCGCGCGCTGCTGGCGCACGTCGATCTCATTCGCCTGGATCATTTCCGGGGATTCGCCGCCGCGTGGCACGTCCCCGCCGGAGCACCGACCGCCAAGTCCGGCGAGTGGGTGCCGGGTCCGGGAGGCGCCTTTTTCGAAGCAGTACTGAGGGAGCTCAGCGCTCTGCCGTTTATCGCCGAGGATCTTGGGGTGATAACGCCGGACGTGGCGACTCTTCGAGACCAGTTCCAGGTGCCCGGCACCCGTGTCCTGCAATTTGCTTTCGACGGTCATCGCGATAATCCTTACCTTCCCGAGAACTTTGTTCCGAACACCGTCGTGTACACCGGGACACATGACAACGCCCCCAGCCGAGAATGGTACGAAGAATTGCATGACGACCAAAGACAGATCTTCTGGGGTTATCTCAAGCGTGTATCAGGTGAGAGTACGGAAGCCGCCCCTGCCCTGATGCGCCTCGCATGGTCGTCAAGGGCGGCACTTAGCATCGCGCCGTTACAGGATCTTCTCAGTTTGGGAAAAGAGGCCCGCATGAACACGCCTGGGCGTCCCAGTGGAAACTGGAACTGGCGCGCAACCGAAGCCATGATGGCTCCACCCGCGTTTGAGAGACTCGGCGAGCTAACCGAGAACTCCAGGCGGGCGGCTGCCCAAGATCGAACCGTCAGGGGATGAAACTAGAATCAGGGTTCACGGTCATGCCAACCTGAACCCTTCGCTGTGCATCTGACCGATCTCTGAAATTCCAATCCTTGTGATTGATGGCCAGGGAAGCCACGTCTTCAGCCGCAAAGGGAATGTTGTGATGGCCGCGGACCTCGATGATGCAGCCATCACTTACAACAACCTGGTCGAACGACCTGCCGTCCTTGAGTTTTATGCCGACCACCTGATAACCGATACCGGTCTCTTCCGCTTCCTTCAACTGGTCCACAAATCTCGATGAAATCGGAACCAGGTGCTTCCCGATGCGCCTCCCGGCACGGGCCGTGCGCTTCGGGCGCTCACTCGGAGGACGGTCCAAAAGGGCCTCAAAGGTGTCTGGCCTGAGGAAATTAAGCGACGGCACCACGACATCCGCGGTCAGATGTTTGCCGTTGGGACTTATCCCGATGCTCCACATGCCCGCGCTGTGCGCTCCTTCAAGGCCTGCGGGGGCGTCTTCGACAACAATGCATCGCTCGGGCGACACACCGACCTGCGAAGCCGCGGTCAAATACACTTGAGGATCCGGCTTCCCCCGGTGAACGTTTTCCGCGGAGACGATTCCCTGAAAATAGCGGGCAGCCGAGAGAGTTTCGAGGACCACTTCGATGTTCGCTCGAGGGGCGGCCGAAGCAATGGCCTGGAGCCAACCGCGCTCGTAAAGCCGGCGAAGCCAGGTTCTGACACCGGGCAGCGGTCGGATCCCATTGGTCCGAACCAGCCGACGATACAACTCCTCCTTGGCATTCGAAATTCTACTGATGCGCTCGGGACTCGCTCCGGCGCCGAGCCACCCGGAAAGGATCGAGTCGTTGCGCTGCCCAAAGGAGGAAAGAAACTCCTCGCGCGTGATGCTGCGGCCCTCCTTCGCCATCGTGTCCCGCCAGGAAATCCAGTGGAGCTCCTCGGAGTCGACAAGGGTTCCGTCCATGTCCCAGAGCACTGCCCGCGTCATATTCATTTCTGGACCTCTTGGGCCGTTTGGTCGCGTCAGCCGACCTTTTGCGCCACTTGAGAGAGTGCAAAGTCTTCCAGGTGGCGGGCGTCACTGTTGAACTTGCGGATGCCCTCCGCCAGCTTTTCGGTGGCCATGGCGTCCTCGTTGTGCATCCAACGAAATGTCTTTTCGTCGAGGTTCAGCCGCTCTTCCTTGCTTCTCTGCGCCGTGACAGGATCGAGTTTACGCTCGAGTATCCCTGCGGATTGCTCCAGCTTTTCGAGCAGCTCGGGACTGATCGTGAGCAAGTCCGATCCAGCGAGGTGCACGATCTGATTCACATTGCGAAAGCTGGCCCCCATCACTTGCGTCTTATAGCCGAATTTTTTGTAGTAATTGTAAATGCGTGTGACGGAAGCTACACCCGGATCCTGATCCACTGGAATCTCCGCACCGCCTTGCTCTTTCCTATACCAATCGTAGATGCGGCCAACGAAGGGAGAAATCAGCGTTACCTTGGCTTCGGCGCACGCGACCGCCTGGGCAAAGCTGAACAGAAGCGTCAGATTGCAGTGGATGCCTTCTTTCTCGAGAACTTCGGCTGCCCGAATACCCTCCCAGGTGCTGGCGATCTTGATGAGGATGCGTTCGCGTGCCACGCCGTTCTGATCATACAGTGAGACGAGCTTGCGCGCCTTGGCGATGGTGCCGGCGGTATCGAAGCTCAAGCTAGCAGCGACTTCCGTAGAAACGCGGCCCGGGACGACCTTGAGAATTTCACACCCGAACAGGACGAAGATGCGGTCAATGAACTCTTCGGCCGTTTCTCGACCATTGCCGCCGCGCCGAACGGCTAGTGTCTCGGCTTCCTCCACCAGGTGTCGATAGCCCGGCATCTGGGCGGCTTTAAAAAGCAGCGAGGGATTGGTCGTCGCATCCTGCGGGCGGTGCCGGGCAATGGCCTCAATGTCACCCGTGTCGGCGACAACGGCCGTGTATTTCTTCAGTGATTCGAGCAACGTCATGGTCATCTCCGGCCGCATCTAGACACTGCGATGCTGATCTTGCAAACGATCTGATTGTTGCACCCTAAAGGCCGTTTCGGATGATGCCAAATCCAAATGGCTCTCGACCGCAAGGAGTCACACCCTCGACACTTATGACGATCCATTGGCACTCGAGGAAGTGAACAAGCGGTGGTCCAGCAAAGCCTTGCCGCAAGCCGCTAGCGAAGGTCAAAGCAAGCGAGCGCATTGGCCGTTCGGATTGACTCGGCAGTTTGGAAGGCGAAGGCCCTCAGGGGCCAACGTCGTTGCCCTTCCGCTCTTAAATGCTTGCCACTCGATAGCCCGCCTAGCCGCTTCCTGCCCTTGTCTGGTCCGACGTTCATTTCAAGTCATTCTTGCCAGAGAAGATACTCGTTTTTTTTCAAATCGAGCACGGGCTGGAGGCTCAGGTGCTTCGAATGGTTGCGAGCGCGGGTGCTTCGTGCCGGACGGATGGCCCGATCGACAGGAAAGCGTCGATCGGGCCCGTTCGTCAGGGGCCCAGCCGTCGGGCGCTAGCGCATGAAGGAATGGGCCAAGCCACGAAGCGAGCATCCTTGGGGTGGAATTGGAGGTGCTCTAGGAATAACGCCTAGACCATCCTGCTGGCGCTCCCGAAGCGCATGGCCAGGCAGGAGCACGGCTGCTCATGAGCGAATCAGGCAGTCTGAAGCGAATAAACCAGCGGCTCATTTGGTACACCGCGATTATTCCTTTCCTCGCCTCCATCGCTTACGGCCAGCAATCCGCTGGCCCTCAGCCAGCTTCTGCCGGGGAGCAAGCTGAGCAGCTCCAACAGCAACTTGAGCAGCTAAAGCATCAGTACGAGGCCACCACTCACGACCTCGAGCAGCGCATTGCCGCTCTCGAACAGCAAGTCGAAAAACAAAAGCAAAAAGAGAAAGAAGAGAAAGAAGCTCGCGAAAAGGCAAAAGAAGGGACCATCTCGGCGGTGGGGCTGGCGGCTGAACAAGCGGCGCAGAAGGCCGCCACCGGAGGGTCCGCTGAAGTAGGCGCCCAATACCAAGGCCAACTACCGTCCGAACCAACCTACGACCTGCTGAGAGAGGCAGACGTCAAAATCGCGAAACTGCAGGAACAGATGAAGATTTTTGAATTCCACGGCTATTTTCGTTCCGGTTATGGTCTGAACAGTGTGGGCGGACAGCAAGTCGCATTTGCGGCGCCTGGGGCTGGCGCGAAATACCGCCTTGGGAACGAGACGGAAACCTACGCCGAATTGATCTTCGTGAACAACTGGATCAACCCTGAGCAGAATTCAGATAAGGCGTGGCTGAAGAGCGAGGTGATGATCGAGGCCAACACCACCAACTCGGCGAATTACGCAAACTTTCCGCAGGGGTTTGGCAACGATCAATTCCGTTTCCGAGAAGCCTTCGTGCAGGCCGGCAACGTGTTCGAAAGTCAGCCCGATGCCAAGTTCTGGGCCGGTGAAAGATATTACCGCCGCCAGCACGTTGAGATCAACGACTTCTACCCCCTGGACATGAGCGGCTACGGTGGCGGCGTCGAAGACCTCAACGTAAGAGTCGGAAAGCTGGCGGTGGCGTTCATTTCCGGAGCGAGGCCCGACATTGTTACAAGCAACGGATATCTCAGCAAGAGCAACATCGACGTGCGGCTGTATGACCTGAAGGGACCCTTCGGTCTGTGGGGCGTCTGGTTCGACTACGCTACCTCGAAGGGTGGGGAGACGCCGGCGGGGACAACGGTCCCTACGACTGCGGGATACGCCTTTGGGGTGCGCCATCAGCGCCTGGAGTGGCACGGGGGCTACCACACATTTTCGGTCCAGTACGGAACCGGAGCGGCCAGCAACTTCAGCTCGGTGCTTGACAATCCGACGCCGTTTCTCCAGAGCTCGGCGCGGCTTCTGGTTGTCGAGCAGCTGCTCTACCAGCCTAATGACCGCTTTGCCATCATGCCCATATTCATCTACCAGCGCTACAAAGACGGGAATCCGCAACACGGTTGGAGCGAATGGGTGTCGTTCGGCGCTCGGCCGCAAGTCTTTTTCACCAAATATATCTCTCTAGCGTTCGAAGGGGGGTTCGACCACACGAACAGCCCCGGTCAGTTCGACGGCTGGCTGCGCAAGTTCACCATCGCGCCGCAAATCGGCGCGGGCAGGAAGTTTTACAGTCGGCCGGTGCTTCGTGCCTTCCTGACCTACGCAAGCTGGTCTGACGGATTCCGGGGCCTGGTGGGCGGGATTCCCTACTTCGACCGGACAAACGGATTGACCTATGGCTTGCAAGCCGAAACGTGGTGGTAACCGAGGGGAGCAAACGACGCGCTCGATAGCAGCGGATGTTCAAAAGGAAGATCGAGGGGGGAAAAGATGGCAACGCAAGAAGTAATCAGCAAAACCGGCGCGGCCGCGCCCATCCAAGTGGCGGCGACGACACCGAACTACACGCGTCCTCTCGCACTCGTCACCACACTCTTCTTCATGTGGGGATTTCTGACCAGCTTGAACGACATCCTGGTGCCGCACCTGAAGTCGATTTTCGACTTGTCCTACGCGCAGGCCATGCTGGTCCAGTTTGCGTTTTTCTCGGCCTATTTCCTGTTCTCCGTGCCCTGGTCGAAGATCGTGAATCGGGCCGGCTACCAGGGAACCATGGTCGTCGGCTTGCTGACCATGGCCTTCGGAGCCATCCTTTTCGTGCCCGCGGCATCGGCTGCCTCCTACACACTATTCTTGACTGCTCTCCTCATTCTCGCTGCCGGGATCACGGGACTTCAGGTGGCCGCCAACCCTTATGTTGATCTGCTGGGCAAACCCGAAACGGCCTCGAGCCGGCTGGATTTGACGCAGGCCTTCAACTCCCTCGGCACTACGCTAGCGCCGAAGCTCGGAGGTTTGTTAATCCTGAGCGCCGCGCCCCTGGCGGTCGAACAATTAAGGCAGCTTGCGCCCCAGGCTCTTCATGCCTACCGAGTGCAGCAGGCAGCCTCGGTCAAGATGCCCTATTCCGTCATCAGCATCGCCCTCGTGCTCCTGGCCGTTTTGATCGGTAGGTTTAAGCTGCCAAAAGTCGAATCTGAAGCGACCGGTCCGGGAGAGAAAGCGAAGGATTCGATCTGGAGGCATCAGAATCTCCTCCTGGGCGCTATTGGGATTTTCAGTTACGTGGGTGCCGAAGTGTCCATCGGCAGTTTTCTGGTGAATTATTTCGGCCTGCCAGAAATTGCTGGCCTTTCCGCCAAATCCGCCGCAGGTTTTGTTTCGTTTTACTGGGGCGGCGCCATGATCGGACGCTTCCTCGGAGCGCCCCTGCTGCGAAGGCTTAAGGCGGGTTATCTGCTTGGTTTCTGCGCGATCTGTGCGGCAACGCTGGTAACGGTCTCGATGTTAATCGGCGGACACGGAGCGATGTGGAGCATTCTCGCCGTCGGGTTATTCAACTCCATCATGTTCCCTACGATCTTCAGCTTGGGCGTGGCAGAGCTCGGTCCGCTGACCGGAAGCGGGTCAGGCGTTCTGAACATGGCGATTGTCGGTGGGGCCATCCTGCCGGTGATCCAAGGCGCTATCGCTGACACGGTTGGGCTGCATCACGCCTTCATCCTACCCGTGCTTTGCTACCTGTACATCCTGTTCTACGGGCTGAGCGGATCGAAACCCAATAGCTTGCGACAAGCGACGGCCTGAACCAGGATTGCGGAAATACGCACGCATGCAAAGCGGAAAGGATCTCGTGAAGATTCTGGTGATTGATGTTGGCGGTACTTACGTGAAGGTTCTCGCGAGCGGTGCGAGTGAGCCAAGAAGCTTCTCATCCGGACCAACACTGACCGCCAAACAGATGGTTGAGGGAGTGAAGAGGATTGCCGGGGATTGGAACTACGACGCTGTCTCCATCGGCTTCCCGGGTCCGGTGCTGCGAGGCCGACCTATTGCCGAACCGCACAACCTCGGGAAAGGGTGGGTTGGATTTGACTTCAAGAGCGCCTTTGGTTGCCCCGTGAAACTCGTGAACGACGCCGCCATGCAGGCTTTGGGCAGCTATAAGAACGGCAAAATGCTGTTCTTGGGACTGGGAACTGGCCTCGGCAGCGCCATGATTGTGGATGGCATCGTAGAACCGATGGAATTGGGTCACCTTCCCTATCGGAAAGGGGACCTATGAGAGCCATGTGGGAAACCACGCGTTGAAGAAGAAAGGGGCTCAGAGGTGGTCCCGCCTTGTTGCGGATGTGGTCGCGCTGTTCACAGCCGCTCTCGAGCCCGACGAAGTGGTAGTTGGAGGCGGCAACGTGAAGAGACTGAGGAAGCTGCCGCCCAAATGCCGTGCCGGCGACAACCGCAACGCGTTTATCGGAGGTTTTCGGTTGTGGGAACGTTGTGCCTAGGGTCGACACGTTCAATTCTGAGCTACGCCAGAATTTTCCGTCTGACCACCGCGAAGAGGCTTCCTTCAGACGGGATGCCAACTGCTCTCCTGGTAGGAAGTTTTCCCTGTCATCCTGCCCATTTTCACCGCCGATTTCACCATCGTGCACCCTGGAAGTTTATAGATCCGCAGGTGAGGGTTGGAACGCTAAAGCGCTTGGGATGGACAGTTGGACCTCGGTCCCGGCGTTTGCGCCACTCGAGATTTTGAGCAGCCCTCCGATTCTCGTCGCCCGCTCCCGCATGCCGGCCAGACCCCAGTGTCCCTCCCGCCCGGCCTCGAGCAACTCGGGATCAATTCCGCATCCGTTATCGCGAACCCGCATGCGCAGGTCGCTGTCGGCGTATTCGAGTTCGAAGTCGACGCGCTTGGCGCCAGAATGACGAAATGCGTTGACCAGGGCTTCTCGACCAATTCGGTAAACCTCGTCCTTTATCGGCGGCCGCAGCGGCTGTTGCCGGCCAGCCACACTGATGCGAAAGTCGACATCGGGCTCGACCGACAGTTCCTGCTGCACCCCGGACAAAGCCAGAACCAGATCCAATGTACGCAAGTCAGATGAGCGGAGACCCTGAATCGCGCTTCTTCCCTCGTCTATCCCCTGCTCCATGAGCTGAAGAATCGGATCTAGCCTCGGTTTAACCGGCGAATCAGAAGGTAGGCTTTTCATTGCAGCGCCGAGCCGCATCGAGGCGCCCATAAAACTTTGCAGGAGTGTGTCGTGGAGTTCCTGGGCAATTCGAGTGCGCTCTTCGAGGCGCACATTCTCTTTTCGGACGCGTTCTTCTTCCTGTTTCCGCGACTCAATTTCGGTTCCTGTCGCGTACCATCTTCTGACGCGGCCTTGTTCCAACAGCGGGTTATAACGGTACAGGAACCACCGGTACACGCCGTCCCGTCGGAGCGTTCTTGCTTCGATTTCAAACGGGTCATTCCCAGAAAGCCCAAGCTTCCGCGTGACTCGCATCCTCTCCACATCGTCGGGATGAATTACGCGGCCGACTACGTCGACTGACCGATACTCGTCTAGCGTCAGACCGGTGTAGTCCCGGGCGACACGATTTGCATGAATAACCTTGCCTTCCGGTGACAGCACCACAACAATCTGGTTCATGAAATCGACAAGTTCCCGAAGCTCCTCTTCCGCGCGCTTGCGTGTAGTGATGTCCCGGACGGCGGCGGAGACAACCAGGCCGTCTTCCGTTTCTAGCGGGCTGAGACTGACCTCCACGGGAAACTCCGTCCCGTCTCGCCGAAGTCCGTACAACTCCAAATCCTCGCCCATCGGCCGTACCCGCGGCTGGGCAAAGAACCCACCGCGGTGTTCCGGGTGCCGCGCTCGAAACCGTTCCGGCACCAGAATCTCAATCTTCTGTCCGTAGAGCTGCTCCCGCTGGTATCCGAACAGCTTCTCCACCAGGGCATTCACCAGCACGATCTGGCCCTGCCGATCCACCACGACCATGGCGTCCGGAGCCGATTCGAGAAGCCCTCGGAATTTCTGCTCCGCTTTCTTGCGGTCGGTGATATCCGTTATTGCGCCCACGAATTCCACATCATCGGATCCAGTGTTCGGGGAGCGATGGCCCACGGCGCGAACATACTTCACAGAACCATCTGGCATCAGCAGGCGATGTTCGAAATCGAAATCGTTTTCGCTTTGCGAAGCGGACTGGATTACTTCCTGGACGAGTTGCCTGTCTTCTGGATGGATCCGTTCCAAGGCCAGATCCAACGTCGGTCGGATCGTCAGTTCGAGCCCGAAGATGCGATATGTTTCTTCAGACCAATAGATTTCTCCACTTGCCACTCGCCATCCAAAACTCCCCGTATGGCTCAACCTCTGAGCTTCCGACAAATAGACCTCGCTGCGTTGCAGCGCCTCCTCGGCCTGCCGGCGCTCGGACCGCTCCTCGGCTTCGCGCAATGCGCGACGAACCGAAGGCGCAATTCTCGAAAGGCGCGTTTTGAAGACATAGTCCGTGGCACCTTGCTTGAGCGCTTCAATCGCAAGTTCTTCCCCCATCGTCCCGGACACAAAGATGAATGGCACCTCTGGGCAGTTCTCCTGTGCAATTCTCAACGCAGAAATGCCATCGAATAAGGGAAGGGTGTAGTCCGCCAGGATCAGGTCAAATCCTCCCTGTTGAAGGAAGGCGAGGAATCCGGGCTGAGTGTCTGCACGTGTCAGCTCGCAGACTATGCCTTCGGCTTCCAGGCTTGCCTGCACAAGCTCGGCGTCTTTGGGTTCGTCTTCGAGGTAGAGTATTCGCAAGTTGAAATCCGAAGTAAACCGTTATTTCTTTTTTGCGCTCCCGGGTGGCGGCTCATTGATAATGGCCCAAAAGACCCCAAGCTCCTTGATGGCGTTCACAAACTCGTGAAAATCGACTGGCTTCACCACGTACGCATTCACACCGAGTTTGTAGCTCGCTATCATGTCCCGCTCCTCGCGCGAAGATGTGAGCACGACCACAGGAATCATCTTCAACTTGTCATCCGATTTGATCGTCTCCAACACCTGCATGCCGTCGACCTTTGGCAATTTCAGATCGAGCAAGAGAACCGCAGGATTTTCACCACTGCGCCGCTGGAATTTTCCACGGTAATAGAGGTAATCGAGGGCCTCCTCGCCGTCGCTTGTGACCACAACCTCGTTGCTAAGGTTGTATTCCTCGAGCGCGGTCATCGTAAGTTCCACGTCTTTCGGATCGTCCTCCACCAGCAAAATACGCCCTATGGTCGTCATGATCCTTTCTCCTTATGCCGTGGGAATGACAGGTAAAAAGTTGCGCCGCCACCGACCTGTGCTTCGGCCCAGACTTGGCCACCGTGGCGATGAATGATACGCTGAACTGTCGCCAGTCCGATCCCGGTCCCCTCAAACTCCTCAGGTCGATGAAGACGCTGAAAAACGCCGAATAGCTTATTGACGTACTTCATATCAAAACCGACCCCGTTGTCCCGGACGAACAGCACCACGCCATCTTTTCGTTTCTCGGTGCATCCAATCTCAATCTCGGGTTGTGGCCGCGTGCGCGAGAATTTTACGGCATTGGATATCAGATTCACGAGCACCATCTTCAGCATCGATCTGTCTCCATACAGATCGGGCAACGACCCGATCTTCCAGGTTACGTTGCGCCCCTCGGTCTCGCTCAACATTTCGTTCTGAACTTCTCTTACCAACTGATCCAAGCTCACCGTGGTCTCACGGGTCTCAGCACGCCCGATGCGGGAAAAGGCCAGCAGGTCATCAATCAAACTTCCCATGCGTTTGGCCGATTCCAGAATCATCATCATATACCGACGGCCTTTCTCATCCAGAAGCGACGAGGAATTTTTTTGCAACAACTCCGTAAAGCCAACCATGTGGCGAAGCGGGGCACGCAAGTCATGAGATATGGAGTAGGCGAAAGCTTCGAGCTCCTTATTTGTGGCCGACAGGTCCGTGGAGCGCCTTGTGAGTTGCTCGTTGAGTTCCTGGATATGCATCTCACGGTGCTTGCGATCGGTGATGTCGCGGATGGCACCAGAAACCAGCGTGCCCTCCTCCGTCTCGAGCGGACTTAGGCTGATCTCCACGGGAAACTCCGTCCCGTCGCGCCGCCGTCCGTACAACTCCAAACCCTCGCCCATCGGCCGCACCCGCGGCTCGGTAAAGAAATTGGTGCGGTGCTCCGGGTGTCGCGCACGAAACCGTTCCGGCACCAGAATCTCAATCTCCTGCCCCAGGAGCTCCTCCCGCTGGTACCCAAACAGCTTCTCCACCTGGGCGTTCACGAGCACGATCTGGCCCTGCCGGTTCACCACGATCATGGCGTCCGGAGCCGCTTCGAGAAGTCCACGGAACTTCTGCTCCGCTCTCTTGCGATCGGTGATGTCGCGGACGGCACCAGAAACCAGCGTGCCCTCCTCCGTCGCGAGCGGGCTGAGACTGATCTCCACGGGAAACTCCGTCCCGTCGCGCCGCCGTCCATACAACTCGAGACCTTGACCCATCGGCCGCACCCTCGGCTGGGCAAAGAACCCCGTGCGGTGTTCCGGGTGTCGCTCACGAAACCGCTCCGGCACCAAAATCTCAATCTCCTGCCCCAGGAGCTCCTCCCGCCGGTACCCAAACAGCTTCTCCACCTGGGCGTTCACGAGCACGATCTGGCCCTGCCGGTTCATTACGATCATGGCGTCCGGTGCCGCTTCGAGAAGGCCGCGGAACTTCTGCTCGGCGCGCTTGCGCTCGGTAACATCGTTTTCACTTTCGAGGATGGCTACTGGGTTTTTGTTTTCGTCTCGCTGCAACGACCATCGGCTTTCCACTGACACAGAGCTTCCGTCGGCCTTCCTCTTCTCGAGCGTCCCTTCCCAGCGGCCGGTGGAACGCAGTTCCTTGTCAATCTCGTCGAACGGTTTGGGAAACACCGTCCGCAACAGGTCCTGCGTGCGCTTCCCGACCGCCTGCTCTGCTGTCCACCCGTAGAACTCCTGGGCACCGCGGTTCCAATAGGTGATGACACCGTCCATGTCACGGACAAAAATCGGATCGCGCGCGAGGTCGAGTAGGTTCGCCTGCTGGGTGCGCATTGCCACTTGCTTTTGCAGTTCGTCGCGGGACCGCAGGAGTTCCCGCTCAGCGCCACGGCGGACGGCACTGAACCAGGTGATCAGCAACGCAAATACGATGAACACCGCATAATAGGGAACGTCAGCCCAGTTGAGGTAAAAGCTGTAATAGGGCGCGGTGAAGTAGTAGTCGAAGGCTAAAGTTGAAAGTACCAGGGCAAGAATGGCAGGTTTTACTCCTGCATACCAGACCGTCAGGGCGATGGCTATCAGAAAAATGGGGAATTCTACGCCTTCGATCTTGCGGTTGAACAGAAAAAGGTTTATCCCGAGGGCAGTCGCGACGGACACAACCGCGAGACCGTATCGTAAAAGAATGCTTCGGATCTTCGACGACAAATGTGTCTCTTGCGTCACGCCTGGCTCATGACGAACCTGTTGAGTCCTTTCTCAAGGCAGGTCTGCGCAATCGTTTCCGACGTACCGCTGAGGAACCAGCTGGCGAGGAGGTAGTCTGCGCACATGGAGGCGATCGCGATAATAGAGAGTCTTAATACTCTAGCGCACCCCAAAAAGCAAGGCAGCCGAGCGACGTGCGACAATCCCGTCTTGGGTGATGGCGACGAATGTACGTCACTTGCGCAGAACCGCCTTCGAAACAACGAGCGTCTACAAATGAAAGGGCCCTGCAGCCTGCTTCGAACCGATGCCTGGCGTCGGCGCTCATAGGCCGCCCCGGATTCACGAAGAAAAGGTTGCTGACCCGTTTAGGTGTGACGACCTAGACGTTTCCGTCAAGCGCTTGTCACGGGTGGCGCCATAACGGGACTTTCTCTTCTACCGCCCGCCGCCAGATAGTCTCTCCTTCCCGATTGAAAACAAGACAGATTCGGGATCCTCCGGCGAAGACTCTTCCATGGAGATAGGCATGCTTCAAATGGGGTTGAGCCATGTTCTGCTCGGGAGATGCGTTTACCCCCCGGCAGATTTTTGCGACGATGTACTCGCGTTCCGATGAGCAGGCTCCAATCTATAGCCCTCCCGTTTGAGCGACGCCCAATGTCGATGACCACAAAAGATTCGCTTGCGATGGAAAATCCTGAATGGCTCAGCCAGATGGAAACCGTACTCGAAGTGCTCAACGAAGGAGTCGTTGTCATTCGCGCAAACCATCAGATTCTCTTTGCCAACTCCCAGTTTGCAGAAATGACCGGCATTCCCCGGCAAGACCTTATCGGATTTGATCCTTCTCATTTCTATTTCTCACCAGAATGCGATCTTATCGCCCAGCAGATCGAGGTCGAGTTCCGGACCACCAACATCGTGCGGCATTCTTACGGCAATCGCCTTGACCAACCCATCGCTATCTATTTTCGAAGGACACAGCGCCAACACGATGGGCAAGTCCAAAACGGGCTCGAAATACTGCTCTGTGACCGGGGTCCCGCAATTGACCGAGAGCAGTTACAGGGACGGCCGCGCGAAGAAATACGCTCAGGTGGATTGGGATTGTATTTCATTCGCCACGTCATGGACACGGTGGAGTTCACCCGCAAAGGTTCGACGAACCGACTGCGCCTCGTCAAGTATCTGACGCCCGCAAACAGCGCTCTCTGAGGGAGGAGAAACCACGGTGAGGATTTTAGCCCGACGCAACGACAAAACCACGATCTTGGACCTTTCAGGAGATTTCGTTTTCGCGAATTCGCCAGCAGTGCGCCAATCGGTGCTGCGTGAGATACGCGAACGTCGCTCGTCACGGGTTGTGGTGAATCTCAGCCAGGTCCGTCACATCGACAGCTCAGGTGTTGCTTGCCTGGTCGAGGCATTGAAAGCGTCCCGGGATCTCGGCTCCCGTTTCATTTTGATCGGCCTAAGCGCTTCCGCCCGGCACGTTCTCGAGTTCTGCCGCCTCATGAAGCTCTTTGAAAACTACGAAAGCGAGGCACAGGCACTGGCCTCGTAATCGTGGAAGTCCCCGCATGCTCTTTGTTTGTCAACGCAGATTGAGGCGGCTTCGGCCGTGCCACACTAACACCGAGTCCTCGACCGGAGCACTCTCGGCGACCAGCCGTAAACACGCAGGCGGACCAAGTGCACGGTCTCGGTCAATACCTCGTTTCTGCAAAGGCTGTTCCCCGGTTTGTTCGCCAGGATTTCCATTGGGTGAAGAGCTAACCCGGTGTGGTGCTGCTGCTGGCACGTTGCGGGTGCACCGCCTTCCTAGACGAAACTGCGCTATCGGTGGGATCGGCGGACAATGTCACCGTTCATTCGTGGCTCTCCTACGGGCGAACGGCCGGTCTCGGGGTTCTAGCTTATTTGAGCAGTTCGTTCGCGTACCTCGCGGGAACCGCCAGATTCGATCCGCCAAAGTCCTTAATCAGGGCAAAGTTTACTCCGATCACTTTTCCCTTTCGATTAAAAAGCGGCCCACCCGAACCACCGAATGTTGTCGCGGCATCGTAAACGATCTTATCCCCAAGCACGTCGCCGATATGGCCTTGGGTAGTGGTTGGCCGAATGAGTTGTTGCGAAGCCATCCGCAGCAGGACCTCGCTAACGTTCTGAGTGCTGCCTGCAATCTTGTGTGTAGCCTCCGTGCCCGCCCGGGCAAGAATGCCTTCAACGCCGGCAGGGTAGCCAATCAGGACGACGGCGTCCCCCGTCACGCTGGCTTCGCTTCGATCATCAAGCTCAAGCAACTGCGCATGAAATGGCGCCGGGGCGTCCAGTTTGAGCGTTGCAAGATCCGCTCGTGATGAAACGCGGTCCAGCTTCGCGCCAATGGCCACGGAACTTCCGGGAAAGTAAGCGTCATAGGAGAGCACGTGAGGATCAACGTCGTGGTCGAGGAGCTGCTTCAATTCATCGTCGCTCCACCAGGGTTCGACAATGTGATGATTGGTGAGGACGGTTCTGTCGCGTCCGGCGAGAAAACCCGTGCCGAAGACATCAATCTGAAGGTGAGGTCCTGCGCCGCCAACGTCGAGCTGAGCCATTCCCTTATCGTCTACCTGCGGCTTCCCTGTCGCGTCTACCGCCAGCCGAATCGGGCTTCCCGATTGTTTATCCACAAACTCCAGCACGACGTGGAGCAAGCAGACGCTACGTCCGTACTTGTGAATAACGGTCTCGGCAATCTTGTTCTCTCTCTCCAGGGCGTCGAGGCGATTCTCCGTGTCGAGAAGCTGCTGCTTTAGGGAGGGATCGTGCGCACCATTGGCTTCAGCCACTCTCTCGCGGAGATTTTCAGATTGCGTCCTTAGGGAATCCCGTACCATAGAGTCGGAACGTGAGTTTCGGTCGATAGAACCGCGTGCTTGTTCTATGCGGTAGATGAGCTCACCTTCCGGCCTCAAGCCGCTATTAAGACGCGCGATTTCCGCCCGCAGCTGAAGCGTGTCCCTACGGCTGCCGCGGACCGAAATGGCCGTCAACACGGCTGCGAAAACAGCCACGGCGCTAAGGGCAAAAAGTGCCGGAATGAGCCACAAACGACGTTTACCGGTAGTGCCGCCACCTAATGTTTCCGCAGCGAAATCCACGTCCTCTCGTCGCGCGGCGTATTTGAGCTTGTTCTCTGGTTTCTGTTCGGGCTGCCGTTCCCGGAACTGGGTTCTGATCTTTGCGGCTAATTCCACAGGATCAAACGGAAATGAAATTACGTCGTCCGTCCCGAGGTTCAGCGCGCGGGCGCGCTCTAGCGCACCTCCCTGTACAATCAACAGCACCTTAGGCAGCAACCCCGGGACAGGCCGGGATTTCAGCTGGGTGATGACCCTGCAGCTCAGGTCAGCGGGTGTCGCTTCCGTTATCAGCACTGCCGGCGTCAGCGCCAGGACTTCTTCGAGAGCCGACGTATTCGCTATCGTAATCTCATAGCCCTCGCTCGCCAGGGCGGCGTTCGCCGCCTCAAGCGAGGCTGCGGCGAGATTGAGTAGCACGATATGCATGAGCTAACCGATGGCAAGAAACCACGCTTCGCTGGTACGGCCACCTCGCAAAATTCCGGTACACGTGTTGCAATCATCGAGCCGAACGACCGGATGGAACGACCACCGGACGCTCAGTAGAATCATAGGCTTACAGCGATTGCGAGGAGGCGCTCAGGAAGGCCGCCGACAGGCACCGGACAGTTTGGTCACAGGATCGACCCTGCACCCCAAAAGAAGGCAAGGCCATCACGCCCGACTCCCTTCCGTTAGAATCGGAGGAAAGGGGCCGCCGGCGGCGCCTTTTCGAGGAGCGATTTCGTGGGCTGCTTCAATGCCAGGCGGAAACCGCCATTTTAGAAATCGACCACTCGAATGAGAGCCTTCATGGTGTGTTGTTGGCCGGGCGCGAGATCGACGGCAAAGTCGGACACGTTGCTCGGCTCAACACAGATCATCCGTGCCCATTCGTCATCCCCAAAATCCGACAACGAGTGAGCCTTCTGCGCCCAGGGATTCCAGGCGACCGTTGTACGGGAATTCTCTTTCGCAACGCGCAAGCGACGTTCCAATACCGGATCTTCCAGTTCGATTTCATCCCTGGTGTCCAAATACACGCGATCGGTTTCTGAAGCGATCACGATGTCGCTAAGCTGCGTCTTCGTGCGATGCGAGTCCGTCTTGTCGATGTAGCGAAGCGCATCCGGGATCCGCGCCCGGGTCATCTCGATGTTGCCCACTCGGAAGTAGGCATGCAAAGCCTCTTCAAAACGAAGGGAAGTTCTTCCCTTGTTGGTTACCACAAGTTCGACACTGAGCTCCTTGCCGAAAGCAGCGCGAAGCACCGAACGAAATTCGGCGGGCCACCACTTTTTCGTCGCTTCGTCGCTTTCGGTGGACATGCTTACAATAATTGTGCCGGCGACATCGGCAATCGAATCAAGCCGCCAAGCTTTTGTTCGCACAAACCCGTGGTCGGGCGCTTCGGGATTGTCGGCTTTGTGTGCAAACCACGGGAAACATACCGGTATGCCTCCACGGATGGCATGACCGTCTTCCCAACGCGACTGCCGGCTGACAAAGAGCACCTCTTCTTCGCCTGCCGGCCTCCATGAGGTGATATGCGCACCGTGCAGGTACATCTCACCCACGCACGCCGGAGAGGTAATCCGTACCTTGCGGAGTCCGCCGTTGCCCTCGATGACCTCGACAACACCGGGAATTTCCAGATGGCGATGCGGATCTCTAAGGGAAGATTCCATGTCCAATCGCTCCTTCAGTTAGCGATCGCTTTTGCCCTGCCAGTCGGCTTCGACAGCGACACGGAAGCCGTCCGGATAACCCGACCGTAAAAGGCAAGGTGTAAGTGAATATTACACTTCTCGGCCAGATCCTCATCCTAGCTTCGTATAAGCAATAGGCGTACCTAAATATCGCCGCGCAACACTTTTAGTTGATCGATTCGGCTTGGAGTGATGTGATATCCGGGGCGCCACCGGGTGGTGCTTTGGGCTTCGGACTGCAGAGAGCGAGCGCACACCGAGACAGGAGCAGATGCAGAGGAGAGTATGAGGAAGGCCAGGGACGTCGCGCTTACTTCCGTCAATTCGTTTGGCGGCGAGGCTCCGCCCGACCCTCCCCTCGCTAGAAGTCGTCCCACATGGGCCCAGGCCGAGGGAAGTCCATTGCCGCTCGGGGTTAGCTGGATCGACAAGGAACAGGCTTTCAATTTCGCCGTGCATGCCGAAGGTGCGGAGAGCGTGACCCTCCTTCTCTATTCCGCGCGCGACCTCGCGAACCCCTTGCTGACGTACTCGTTCGACTTCCTACGCAACAAGTCAGGCCGGGTTTGGCACTGCCGGATTCCGATGAACAAGCTGGGTGAGGCTTGCTACTATGCGTACTCCGTATCTGGACAGCGCGTTTCGCAACTCGACAGCTTTGACCCGCAAAAAGTTCTTCTCGATCCGTATGCGAAATGTATTTTCTTTCCCCCTGGCTTCAGTCGCGAGCTGGCCACTCGAGAAGGATCAAACGCCGGCCGTGCGCCTTTGGGAGTATTGACCGGTCACCGCGATCAGTTTGACTGGACCGGAGACCGCTCACCGCACCATGACTCTGAGGCGATCATCTACGAACTTCACGTAAAGGGATTCACGAAGCATCCGAGTTCCGGCATTCATCCCTCTCGCGCGGGGACGTACGCCGGGTTGGTCGAAAAACTTCCTTATTTGAAGGATTTGGGAATAACCGTTGTCGAGTTGATGCCGATCTTTCAGCGCGACCCTCAGGAGGGCGATTATTGGGGTTACATGCCGTTGAACTTCTTCGCCCCTCACGCGCAGTACGGAAGCACGTGTGACGACAACGAGCAGCATCTTGAATTCAAAAGCATGGTGCGGGCCCTTCACGAAGCTGGAATTGCCGTGGTCCTCGACGTCGTCTACAACCACACCTGCGAGGGTGATCAATGCGGACCGGTCTACAGCTTCAAGGGTTTCGATGCCGCCGGCTACTACATGCGCTCCGGCAGACCCGCTAGCCCTTTTGCCAATTACTCGGGCACCGGCAATACCCTGAATTTCGGGCAGGGACATGTGCGCAAGATGGTGCTGGACAGTCTGCGTTATTGGAAACAGGAGATGCACATCGATGGATTCCGCTTCGACCTGGCGTCGGTGTTTAGCCGCAATGCCGATGGGTCCCTCAACTGGGGAGACGCGCCGATCTTCAGTGAAATTGCAGCCGATCCGGAGTTGGGCCGGCTGCGTTTGATCGCAGAACCCTGGGACACCGGAGCCTATCAACTCGGTCGCGGATTTCCAGGCCTGACCTGGCTGCAGTGGAATGGAAGGTTCCGCGATGATATTCGCCGTTTTGTCAAAGGCGACTCGGGGATGGTTCCTGACCTGATGCGGCGCATCTATGGCAGCGATGACTTATTCCCCGACAACCGTGGAGACGCCTACCACGCCTATCAGACGGTGAACTATATCGACTCCCACGACGGTTTCACCCTGTACGATCTGGTCTCCTACAATCAAAAGCGGAATTGGAAGAACGGCAACAACAACCAGGACGGCACCAATGACAACTTTAGTTGGAACTGCGGACACGAAGGGGATGAAGGTGTGCCACCCGAGGTGTTGGCATTGCGCCGAAAGCAGGTCAAAAATTTCTGCTGCCTGCTCTTTCTTTCGAACGGGATTCCCATGTTTCGCGCCGGTGATGAATTCCTGAACACCCAATACGGCAACAACAATCCCTACAACCAGGATAACGAAACCGGCTGGCTTGACTGGACGCAACTCCCTGCTCACCAGGACATTTTCCGTTTTTTCAAGGGCATGATCGGGTTTCGGAAAGCGCACCCTTCCCTGTGCCGGAGCCGGTTCTGGCGGGAAGAGGTCTCCTGGCATGGGGTTGGCCCCAGCGTCGATTTGTCCGCTGAATCCCGCAGCTTGGCGTTCTGCCTGCACGGCGCCTCTCAGGGAGATGAAGACATCTACGTAATGATCAACGAGCACTGGGAAGAGCGGGAATTCCACATCCAGGAGGGTACGGCGGAAGGGTGGAGGAGGATCGTGGACACGGCCTTACCGAGTCCCGACGACTTTCGGGAGCCTGGTTTGCCCCTCGCGGCGATAAAATACCTCGTGGCTCCGAGGTCCATCGTTGTCTTGCTTCGACACCGAGGAAGCTGAAGAGCAAAACAAAACCCGCGTCAGAGAGTCGATTCGCTGCGGTCGGCAGGAGATTTTCGGCTTGCCTACGCGCTAGGCCAGGGTCGTGTGCTTCATGCCCACCCTTGCCGCGGCGCCGCCGGGTCCCGCCATCACCCAATTCGATGGGATCGGTTCGCGTTCGGCCTCTTCGAGCGTGCTCTCCCGCGGTCTCTCGGATGCACGGGAGAGCCTCCTCGCAACTTGCCGCCTCGTCCGGCAATCCATTCTATTCAAAAGCCACTGGTGCTATCACCGCAGCCCTTCGGGCTCCGGCGAAAATGTTCGACGAGTACAGTGCGACGGGCCAGACCACATTGGCCCCGATCACGCTCAGCACGAAGGCAACATTCATAATGTTAAGGAGCGCAAAGCCGAGCAAGGCGTAGGGAAAAAAGCAGCGACGCACGATGAACTCCAGATGTCGCGCCGCATACATGAAAGGGTTGGATGACCGGCTCTCGGCGTGGTTATGCCAGATGCTCAAAAGCTGCTCGGGACGGCCAGCGGCGAGGCGCTGTCGCTCCCATCCAACAGCGAGGAAGCTAGCCACGGCACCCAGGAGCAGAAGGCCGCCCCACAGGAGGTAAGCCTTGGATCCCGAGGTTCTCCATTGTCCAATGGTCATTCCGACCAAAAGAAAAAGGTAGAACAGATAGTCACAGACCGTCTCGAGCCAGCAGCCAAAATCCGATTCTAGCAATTTCAAACGGGCCACCTCCCCGTCGCATCCGTCGAGGATGCTCGCAAACAGGCAGAGAAAGGCGCCAAGGAGTGTGTTCCAGTATCCGCCGAGAGCGAAGAATACGGCGGAAAAAAAGCCCACTCCGAGCGTGAAGAGGCTAACCATGTTTGCCGTGATCGGGAGCTTGATGAGTTGCCGGCTGATCGGAATGGAGATTCGGCGATTAAACCGTGCATACAGTCCGTCGGTAGGTTTGACGAGCCAGCGGTCCAGCTTTCTCTCCGCGATACGGCGGTCTTCTTCTGTCGTGACTCGCTGCCACAGGTCTTCGCTTACGTCCATAGAAACAAGGGAATCGATCGCCCGAAGCGACGCGTGCAGTTCCCCAGGGGTACGTAATTCCCCTCGGCGAAGCTCTCGGAAATCGCGCAATCTGTCGATCGACAATGCATAGATTCCGATAGCCCGCTCACCGCTGGTCAGCGATAAAGCCCTATCGTCGTCATTCCATTCCATCGCCTTGCGAATCAAGGACGGGTGGTATGACGTGTTTCCGTCGACCAGAACCAGGCGTTGGGACTCTGTTTGACTGGCAACGAGCCGCAACCGTTGTTCGAAAGGAGCATCGGCGGCGACTTCAATCCATTCGACCGATTCGGCGAGACGCCCCCTCCCGACAAGGTTCGGCTGAACACTTTGTTTTGTGGTCGGGTCAACAACGACGACGATCCTTGCAGGGTGCATCTTTTGGGCGGCTAGGATCGACCGCAGCGAGATCGGCAGAGTGCCGACGCGAGCGAGGGCGGAGCTGAATCGGCCAGGGTTCGCGCTTCGCTTGTCAGCGACAAAAAGGACGAACGTGACGTTTCCTGATGACCCGAAACCGCTCGAGGCGTCTCGGGTCGTACCCGCATCTTTGGTCATGGTTGCTGCCTTTCGGAGGTTGCGAGAATCATGCTTCCTCTTCCCTTTGTCAAAAACACGAGGCAGACGCCACCAATGAGGGTCCAGAAAAAGGCCCGCAGCCGCCTTGCCAGG
>Ga0306922_10000544_pt1 | contig 31767 bp, 27 predicted proteins | sample sta12Cox44000082_FD_203758 | JGI IMG/M metagenome (GOLD analysis project Ga0306922, IMG submission 203758) | Lab enrichment of tropical soil microbial communities from Luquillo Experimental Forest, Puerto Rico - statoxic.12C.oxic.44.000.082 (v2)... | ecosystem: Environmental > Terrestrial >... | reverse complement strand
ACGGCTACGCGTTTACGGGTGCGTTGCGCTCCACGCTCGATTCCGTCGAAGAGTTTCGCGTCACCACGACGAATTCCAATTCCGACTAGGGCCGTTCTAGCGGCGCACAAGTGGCCCTGATCACGCGCAGCGGCACAAACGATCTCCACGGCAGCGCATACTTCTTCTTCCGGCCCACGGCGACTTCCGCGAATGATTGGTTCAACAAATACACGGAAGATCAGCTAGGAGAACCCAACAAGCCGGCCCGGCTGGACCGCAAAACCTTCGGCGGGGCGATCGGCGGACCCATTAAGAAGGATAAGCTCTTTTATTTTTTCAATTACGAAGGGCAGCGCACGAGTGAACAAATCACTGTCACGCGTACCGTTCCGAGCGACACACTTCGTCAGGGGATTATTCAATATGCTTGCAATCCTTCCGCCGATCCGAATTGTTCTACCGGCAATGCCAACGTGACCGTCAGCCAGAACCCCGCATTTGTTCCTCTCCTCGTCGCCACCCTTACGCCTCAGCAATTCGCCTTCATGGATCCAAACTGCTTCGGAATCGGTACCTGCCAAGTTCCCGGGGCGAATCCCGCGGTTCTCCAGGTCTTTAAGCAATACCCGCATGCCAATGGAACCATCACGGGCGACGGGTTGAATTTTGGTTCCTACACGTTTGCTTCGCCGGTTCCCGCAAGCCTCAACACCCTGATCGGAAAGGTCGACTACAACATCACGCAGAATCAGCACCTCTTCGTGCGTGGCGGCCTGATGGATGATTCCACGCAGGCAGCCGAACAGTTTCCGGGCCAGACCGCCGCATCTTCGAGCCGCATCAACACCAAAGGCATCGCCGTCGGTCACACCTGGACAGTGCGCGTCAACCTCATCAACAATTTCCGCTATGGCTACACGCGGCCCAGCGTTTCCACTATCGGCATCGCCACGCAGCCGATCGTCGGCTTTGGCGGGCTGGATTACTTGGATCCCCCCGCGTACAACCAGAAATCCCAGATCGCGGTGAACAATTTTGTAGATGATCTGACTTGGGTTAAGGGCAAGAACACCTTTCAGTTTGGCGGCAATGTGCGACTCATTCACAATGATTTTCAGGGCACCACTCTCAGCTACAACAACGGTTTCACCAATGCTTTTTACCTCGCCCCCGGCAGGATCGCGAATTCGGGCAGCAGCCTGGACCCCGGGGCTTTTCAATTTCCAGCAGTGGACTCTAGCTATGGCAGCACGTATGACAATGCATCCGCGGCGCTCGCGGGGCTCGTTTCGCAGGTTACGGCAAACTACAACTACCAATTCCAGCAGAACAGCAACCAGATGAGCCTCTTTAATCAGGGTGCCTACGTGCCGCGCAAGTACTATTCCTTCGAGACAGAGTATTTCCAGGGTGGGAGAATAGGATTGACCGTTCGCCGCCGCTGCCGCACTGGAAAGGCCCCGTACTGGGCCTGGGACTACGCTGATATCGCGCCACGGTTTGCCCTGGCGTGGACTCCAAGCGCGGAACAAGGTCTCCTGAGCGCGGTGTTCGGCGCAAAGGGCCAAACCACGGTGCGCATGGGGTACGGCATTTACTATGACCATTTTGGTCAGGGCGTGGTCCAGTCGTTCAACCGCTACGGCGCTTTTGGTCTTACCACGAGCATCACCAATGCGTCGGGCGTACAAACGGTGGACGGGGTCCCGCGCTTCACTGGCCTGAACGACATTCCCCCTTCACTTGTGGGGACAGCGCCGCCCCCAGTCTATCCTTTTGTACCGGATTCCTCCGGCCCGTCTTCTTTCCAAATTACTTGGGGGCTGGACGACAAACTGAAGACGCCGTACTCCCACGCGTTCGATTTCTCCTGGTCGCGCGAGCTCAAAGGTGATTTCATTCTTGAGGTATCCTCATTCAGCCGACTCTCTACTACTGGGAGAATTTATTTGCCGGCGCCGCCGGCCCGACGAATACCCAATTATGGGACAACTTTAGCACCTGCTCCATTCCGCGGGGCACCCTAGGGGCCAACGTAACTGCCACGCAAGCCATGTACGACGCCTTTGCTTGCAATCTTGGCAATGAGACGAATGCTCTGAACTTTGCCGATCTATCTTGTTTCCCAGCTTGCGCGAACGGCAATCCCTTTACCTACTTTAATGCCCAGTATTCCTCACTCTATGGCTGGGCTTCGATCGGCACGTCCAGTTACAACGCCGGGCAGGTCACCATCCGTCATCGCATGAGTCACGGCCTGCAATTCGATTTCAATTACACCTACTCCAAATCGATCGACTGGGGCTCCGATGCCGAGCGTTTTAGCGTTACCGGCGGTACGGGCACCAGCCTCCCGATCGTTAACACATGGTTCCCGGAGCAGATGCGCGCCGTCTCCGATTACGACACCACGCACGCCTTCAACGCCAACTGGATCTACCAACTTCCTTTCGGGAAAGGGAAAGCGGTCGCTTCCCAGGCTAATCGTTTTGAGGAGACCTTGATCGGCGGCTGGCAGTTTTCCGGTCTATTCCGAGCGACCAGCGGCTTACCGTTTTACGCTATCAACGGCCTTGGCAACTTTGCCACCAACTGGAACGTCAACGGCATGGGTGTACAAATTGCTCCCGTGCATACCGGTTTGTACCACAGCTCCGCGGGAGTCCCGCAAGTCTTCGCCGATCCTTTGAATGTGGCCCAGAACGGCTACCGCCTTGCATATCCAGGCGAATCCGGCATGCGCAATAATTTGCGGGGGCAGGGCTATTTCGGCATTGACGTGAGTCTCGCGAAGACATTCCAGATCACCGAACGGCAGAGTGTGAGGTTCAGTTGGGACGTCTTCAATGTCACGCACTCCGTGCGCTTTGATCCGGCGAGCCTCACCAATGCGCTGAACAGCTCCTCGTTTGGACAGTACAGCAATATCCTGACGAAGGCGCGCGTTATGCAGTTCGCGCTGCGCTATTCGTTCTGAGGCCTGGCCGCTGCGACCCCGTTTTGCGGGACACGAAGTTGCCATCTTTCGCAACCCGCTGCTACACTTTCCTTTGCCGGCTGCTTTCCGCCGGCGTGAAAGCTTTGCTTCTCCTGCGGCATGTGGTATTCCTGCGTGCTTTTCCGCTGCGGACCACGCTTTTTTCGGTCCCGGCGGCTTTCCGGCCCGGCCACAATCCAAATTCGGCCTCGGCCCTTCAGACGGAGACTTCGCGTGGCTAAGTACGACGTCGCAATTATCGGCAGCGGTCCCGGCGGCTATGTCGCCGCCATTCGTGCGGGAGAACTAGGCCTTAAGACGGTGGTCGTGGAAAAAGATCCGTTCCTGGGCGGCACCTGTCTGCACATTGGCTGCATCCCCACCAAGGTTCTCCTTCACCACGCGGACGTTTACGACCATTTTAAGAACGCCGCGGAGCTCGGCTTCGAGGTTTCCGGGCTGAAGATCAATTGGGCCAACGTTCTCGCGCGTAAATCCAAGATCGTAACCAAGCATGCCAAGGGCATCGAGTTTCTTTTCAAGAAGAATAAGGTGGAGTGGGTGCAAGGCTGGGGCAAGTATGAAGGCCCCGGGAAGGTCAGCGTCGAAAAAGACGGCAAAAAATCCACCATCGAAGCCAGCAACATCCTGATGGTCAGCGGCTCGGAAGCAAAATCACTTCCCGGCATCGAGCCCGATCATAAGACGATCCTGACGAATCGTTCCATCCTCGAGCTTCCGGAAATTCCGAAAACGCTGATCGTCATCGGCGCGGGCGCCGTCGGCGTGGAATTTGCTTCCATCTTCAATTCCTTTGGCTCGCAGGTCACTATCCTGGAGGCATTGCCCCGCGTCGTTCCTGTCGAGGACGAAGAAGTCTCCGCCGAGCTGGATAAGGCATTCCGCAAAAAGGGAATCAACATTCAGACCAGCTGCATGGTAGACAGCGTAAAGAAAGACGCCAAGGGCGTCACGGTTTCCTTCAAGGACAAAGACGGCAAGTCCCAGTCCTTGCAGGCGGAGAAGCTGCTCCTCGCGGTCGGGCGCAAGGCTATGACGGAAAACTGCGGCATCGAAAAATCCAAGGCCCGGGTCGAGCACGGCTTCGTACACGTGAACGAGTTCATGCAGACCGATGAGCCCGGTTTGTACGCCATCGGCGATATTGTCGCCGGAATGCCACAGCTTGCTCACGCCGCGATGATGGAAGGCATCGTCGCTGTAACGCATATCAAGGGCCTGCCCACGCAGCCCATTGTAAGAACGCGCATTCCGAACGCTACGTATTGCGAGCCCCAGATTGGCTCGATCGGACTCACCGAAAAACAAGCCAAAGAAGCTGGCTATAGTGTGGAGACGGGAAAATTCCCGTTCGTCGGCAACAGCAAAGCCACCATCCTTGGCAATCACGGCGGCTTCGTCAAGGTGGTTTCCGACGAAAAGTACGGGGAAGTGCTCGGCATCCACATCATCGGCCCGCTGGCCACGGAAATTCTTGGGGAAGCCGCGGCGGTTCTGAAGCTCGAGGGCACGATCGACGACATGATGAACATGATTCACGCGCATCCCACGGTGTGGGAAGCCATGGGCGACGCTTTCGCCTCCGTGCGAGGGTTGCAAATTAACGTGTAGGCTTTCCACAGTTGCGGGTTTCATCAAACTCCAGATGAAGGAACTCTCGAATTTGTGAACTTCAGCCCTTGCTCCAATGCCTGATCTCCTCATCACCGATCTCGGCCTGATCTCCTATACCGACGCTTTTGCCTTGCAACAGCGGGTTGTTGCAGCGCGCAAGGCCGATGCGATTGAAGATGTGTTGCTGTTTTGCGAGCATCCCCACGTCATTACCCTTGGACGGAACGGCAAGCGCGAAAATCTATTGGCCAGTGAGCACGTCCTCCGCCAGAAGGGCGTCGAGCTTCACGAAACCAACCGTGGCGGGGACATCACCTATCACGGTCCCGGCCAGATCGTCGGCTATCCCATCCTGAATCTTGATGCGATTCGCCGCGACGTGCACTGGTACGTGCGCACGCTGGAAGAAGCCATGATTCGCGTTACCGCCGATTTCGGCCTCACCGCGTTCCGCATTCCCGGCAAAACCGGCACGTGGGTCAATTCCATCGCGAAGCCAGATGCCGCCGAGGAGAAACTCGCGGCCATCGGCGTGCACATCGGCCGCTGGGTCACTTCTCACGGCTTCGCCTACAACGTCTCCACCGATTTGCGCTATTTTGATCTCATCATTCCGTGCGGCATTGCCGAACGCAAAGCAACCTCGCTCGAAAAACTCCTTTCCTGCCACGTCGCCCTTGATGAAGTGAAGCCCCGCCTCGCCCGCCACCTCGCCGAACTTTTCTCCCTCGCCCCTCGAGTCATTTCCCGCGACCTGTTGCTCGTTCACCTCGCTCAAGTCGAGCAAGCGACTCCCGCCGCGTTGTAAGGGTCATCTAGGTGCGGTCTTGCCTTGTAGGGGCGCCGCCATCCCGTGCGCAAACTTTGCGCTTGACATTCTTCCGTTCCGCATCAATACTAAACCGTATGGTTAAGTATTCTACTTCCCTCGACTGCACCTTTGGCGCCCTCGCCGATCCCACCCGCCGCGCCATCCTGGCCTCCCTCATGCTGGGGCAGGCCTCCATCACCGAACTCGCCAAGCCCCACCGCATGTCCCTCCCCGCCGTGATGAAACACGTTCGTGTGCTCGAACAAGCCGGCCTCGTCGCGCAGAAAAAAACCGGCCGCACACGCCACTGCCAGCTCGCCGCCAAACCGTTGAAAGACGCCGAAGCCTGGCTCTCGCAATACCGCTTGTTCTGGGAAGGGGCTTTCAACTCTCTCGAACGCTATCTCAGCCAGTCAGAACCGAAGGAGGATCAGAAATGGCCACGCCGCAATCGCAACCGCAAAACGCACTCCAGCTAAGACGCACTTTCGCCGCGCCACGCGATAGGGTGTTTCGTGCCTGGACCGACGCCAAGGAGTTCGCTCTTTGGTTTCATCCGACCAGCGACCACACCACCATCGTCTCCGAGCTGAATCCGCGGGTCGGCGGGAAGTACAGCCTGGAAATGCACCACAAGGGCGGAAATGTCCACCGGCTCAGCGGCACCTATCAGCAAATCAAACCGCCCGAGAAGCTGGTGTTCACCTGGCGTTGGGCCACCGATCCCCCCGGGCAGGAGTCTCTGGTGAGTCTGGAATTTCTCGACCTCGGCAATGCCACGGAGATCGTGCTTTCGCACGGGCAGTTCCCCAGCGCCGAGGAGCGCGAGAAGCACAACCAAGGCTGGCTCGGTTGCTTCGACCAGTTCCAAAAGTATCTCGCGTAGTCGCCCGTTCCCGAAGCCTTGGCTGTGGTCCTTCGGCGAGCCGTGGAGGTTTGCCGAAGGATCGCAATGTAGGATCGCTTGGATGGCAAGGCTGAGATTCTTCACCCGCGAAAAGCGCGGGTTCAGAATGACACATTGGCGGTTGTGCGGCGGTTTCTTGTAGATCGAATCTCGAACCAACGTTCGCACGCCGTGCGACGAGGAGGAATCCTGCCCATCGTTGACGCAATTCTCATGGAACTGGATCAGGAAGCAAAAACAACCCAGCGGGTTCTTGAGCGCGTTCCCGAGGACAAGTTGGGTTGGAGGCCGCACGCAAAATCGTTCTCTCTGGGCCACTCCATATTGCTGGCGTTCAAAAGCAAATTGCGGAGATCGTGGTCAAGGCGATTCCAAGATGATGGCTACCTGGACGCTGATGAAGAACGGCAAAACGCTCATGTCCCTGCCGCGCGTGGGCTTTCTCCGCGCCATCATGATAAACCGCATCTACCACCATCGCGGCCAGCTCTCGGTCTATCTGCGGCTGCTGGACCTTCCTTGTGATTTCGATCTACGGTCCGGGCGCCGACGAAAATCCGTTTGGCTAAATGGAAGAAGCCCCGCGGCGCGATTGTCGCGCTCCGGGGCTTCTTCGAATCTGGTGCAAACTTGTCCGGCGACTCCGCTTATTTCATGCCGCCAACATGGAAAATGAGAGACCTGCCCATGCTGGAGCGCGAAGCATCCACATCCTGCAAGCTCACGAAGAGATTGGTAATCGCGTCTTGCTCTTCTTGTGAACGGTGGTCGCGGTCGGCCACGAATGCGGCGCGCACTTTGTCCATGGAAGCCAGGTCTTTCATGTCATACCACGTGAAATGCGTAAAATCCGCATCGGTGCGCAGTTCTTCGACAGCCAGCCCATAAGCAAGAATCACGCCGTCGGCAAGTAGTTTGTCCAGGATTGGCTTGTTGTACTTTTCCCAAGCCTTGCGGTACTCGGCGGCCTTCCCCGGCTTCACTTTGACGAAGTTGTAGCGCTGGTAAGGCAACATACCCGTGGGCGCGTTCTGGCTGAGCCCGATGACCAGGTCACGCGTCAGGTAATCGCGCGTCTTGCTGGCATCCACGATCTCGGGCAGCCGGCTCGTTACCGAGCCGCTCGCAGACGTTCCCTTTTTTCCCATGGCGGACTTACCCGCTTCTTCATTCAACTTGGCGATTTGCGCCCTCATAGCCGTGTCTACTTTTTCGATTCCCGACCAGTCGGACACCGCATACCAGATCACGTGGGTCGCGCCGCCCGGCATGCGCAGCAAGGGAACTTCGAGGCCCCAGGCCAGCACCACGCCCTCCGCCATCAGTTTGTCGCGGACTGGCTGGCCAACGGTCTTTACCAATTCCAGGAACTGGTCTTCTTTCCCAGGTTGCACGGTGTACTCATACCAGAAGGCAAGCGGCTGCGGCGGCGATTGTTGCGCGAAGCTCGGTGCACAAGACAGCAGAAGCACAAACAAACACAACAATAGACCTTTTTTCATAGCTGGTTTTTCTCCGTCAGAGTTTTTGCCCGCACAGGGTGATGCGTTGGTGATGTTACAGGGGAAAGCCCGGACGTTCTATGCAGGCACCCAACGTCCGCGCCTTAAAAGGCACGACCCAAGGATGCGCTAACTTGTAGCACTGCGGAGGGGCAGCGTCAATACATTCCCGTTCACATCCGACCGCATCCGGATGATCTGCGGTAGCCCCTATGGCCGAGGAGATTGTCAAAACTGCCAAAAAATCTTGCTTTCCATGTTCCCGGCAAGCAGTTCCAGTCCGCTTTCCGTTTTCGCGCGTTACTCTCTTTCCTAGCCATTAGGCGCTACGTAGAGTTGGCCTTAAGATAGAGGGCCGAATGCCTATTCGGGGAAATGCCGACCATGCCTGAGCCTCGCAAGAAGCCGCTCTCGCGCCAACTGCACCTCGACCTCTATTACTACATGCGCCTCAACCGCGAGGTTGAGGACACCATGACGCGGCTCTTCCGCCAGAACAAAATCGTCGGCGGCCTATACTCCAGCCTAGGCCAGGAAGCCATTTCCGTCGGCACCGCTTACGCGCTCGAAAAGCGCGACTGGATGGCCCCGATGATCCGCAATATCGGCGCGCTGCTCGTCAAAGGCGTTCCCCCCCGCGACATCTTCACGCAACACATGGCGAAATACACTTCGCCGACGCAGGGCAAGGACGGCACCAGCCACTTCGGGGACCTGGAAAACCTGCACATTGTCTCGCCCATTTCCATGCTCGGGGATCTTATTCCGGTAATGGCCGGCGTTGCCATCGCCGGGCGCTACCTCGGGCAGAAAATTGTGGCTATGACCTGGATTGGCGACGGCGGCAGCTCCACCGGCGTCTTTCACGAAGGCCTGAATTTCGCCGCCACGCAGCGCGCGCCCTTTGTGCTGATCCTTGAGAACAACTTGTGGGCCTACTCCACACCGGTGCGCCGGCAGGTGCCTATCGAAAATCTCGCCGACCGCGCCAAGGCCTACGGCATCGAGAGCTACATCGTGGACGGCAATGACGTCGTCGCTGTCTATACCACGGCGAAGGAAGCGGTTGAGCGCGCTCGCGCAGGAGAAGGCCCCATCCTCATCGAAGCGAAAACCTTTCGCCGCCGCGGCCATGCGCAGCACGATCCCGCGGAATATGTTCCCAAAGAACAGCGCGAATTCTGGGAGAAGCGCGATCCGATTACCCTTTATGAGGCCTTTCTCCTGAAGGAAAAACTCCTCGACGCGAAGAGCAAAAACGAAATCGAGGATAGGATGAGCGCGCTGCTCGAAAAAGAACGCGAGTTCGCGGAGAACTCCCCGATGCCTCCGCCGGAGTTCGTCCGTCAGGGCGTCTACTGCACCGGTGACGATTGCCACAAGATTGGCCCGAAGTGGGAGCGGCCCATCGCCGAAGTTACGCCGCCGAAATGCAGTGTCGAACCGGTCTGGACCGTGGAAGGCTTTGGCCGCGGCAAGAGCTCTTCCCGCGGGGACGCCCCGATCCACTTCGGGGATGTGAGTTCCTTTGCCGAAAAACCAGCTCATACGGCGTCCGCAAAAACGCAGGCGAAAGGCCTTGCCAAGAAATCAGTGAAGCCCGCCGCCAAATCTGCCGTCCGCGGCAAGACTCCCCAGAAGGCAAGGAGATAACGATGGCTCCCAGCACGTTTCTCGAAGCCATCAAGCAGGCCATGTTCGAAGAGATGGCCGCAGATCCCAGCGTGGTGCTCATCGGCGAGGACGTCGGCGTCTACGGTGGCGCTTTCAAGACCAGCGAAGGCTTGCTCGAAAAATTCGGCTGGGAGCGCGTCATTGACACGCCCATCAGCGAAAGCGCCATCATCGGCGCGGCTTGCGGCATGAGCTATCTCGGCCTGCGCCCCATCGCGGAAATGCAGTTCGTCGATTTCATCGTTTGCGCGTTCAATCAAATTACGAATTTCGTCGCCAAGGGCCACTACCTCTGGAACGCCCCCGCGCCGATGGTCATTCGCGGCCCCTCCGGCGGCGGCGTGCATGGCGGCCCGTTCCACTCCGCGAATCCGGAAATGTATTTCGTGCACACGCCAGGCCTGAAGGTTGTCTATCCTTCGACGCCCTACGACGCCAAGGGCCTGCTCAAGGCCAGCATCCGCGACAATAATCCCGTGCTCTTCTTCGAGCATAAATTCCTCTACCGCCGCATCAAGGAAGAGATTCCCGCGGGCGATTACACCGTACCGCTCGGCCAAGCGATCGTTCGCCGCGAAGGAAGGCACCTCACCATCCTTTCGTACGCCGCCATGATGCACACTTCACTCGAAGCCGCCGACGCACTTGCTAAGGAAGGCGTCGAAGCCGAGGTCATTGACCTGCGCACGCTGCTCCCGCTCGATGAGGAGACGATTCTGCAATCGGTCAAAAAGACCAACAAGTGCCTGGTCGTCCACGAAGACACGAAAACTGGCGGCATCGCCGGCGAAATCGCCGCCATCCTCTGCGAAAAAGCTTTCCACGATCTGGACGGGCCGCTCCTCCGCGTCACCTCGCTCGATACGCCAGTGCCTTATGCGCCCACGCTGGAGCAAGCCTTCCTCCCTAACGCGCAAAGAGTTTTCACTGCCGCAAAGGATTTAGCTCGCTACTGAGGGACAGCCTTTCCAAATAGGCACACTTCGCGGCAGCAAAGGTCCTGACCTTTTCGGCCCTCGACTTTCGCTGTAAACTGGTAGGGTTCAGATAGACCGGCCAAGCGCCCCGGTTTTCATCGGTTCCGCGAGTTCTACAAGGCGAGTTCCACGAAGCGAGTTTCGCAAGGCAAGGAGACAAACGCATGGCAGTCGACGTGGTCATGCCCCAGATGGGCGAAAGCATCTTTGAAGGCACCATCACCAAGTGGCTCAAGAAGCCCGGCGACAAGGTCGAGCGCGACGAGCCCCTGTTTGAAATTTCAACCGACAAGGTAGACGCCGAAATTCCTTCTCCCTCCGCCGGCGTTCTGAAAGAAATCAAAATCGCCGAAGGCCAGACCGTGCCTATCCAGACGATCGTGGCGGTCATTGATGGCGCCAGTTCCGCGGCGGCTCCGGCCCCTGCTCCTGCTGCCTCGAAGCCTGCCCCAGCGGCAGCAGCGGGACGCGGACCGGCTGCAGCTAAGCCAGCACCGCCTGCCCCACAATCCGCTGCATCCGCGCGCGCTCCGGCTGCGCACGCCGCCTCTGCCGCGGCTCCGGCTACGACCGAGCGCATCCATTCTTCTCCTTTGGTCCGGCGACTCGCCAAGGAACATGGCGTGGACCTCACGGCGCTCGAGGGTACCGGCGCCGGAGGCCGCATCACCAAGCAAGACATTGAAGCGGCCATCGCAGGGACAGAGAGTGCCGCTCCAGTTAGTGCGGCGATAGCCACTGCGGCTACGGCACGTCCCACGCCGCCCCCTCCGCCACCGGCGCCCGCGGTGCACGGCACCCAGTACATGCCCGCTCTTCAGGTTGCCGTTCCCCGCGAGCGCCTCTACTTCGGTAACTACGAACTGCAACCGCTGAGCGTCATGCGCCAGAAGATTGCCGAGCACATGGTCGCTTCGAAGCACGTTTCGCCGCACGTCTATTCAGTGGACGAAATTGACATGAGCAAAGTGGTGGCCACCCGCGCGAAGTCCAAGGAAGAGTTCGAGCAGCGCTATGAGACCAAGCTGACCTTCATGCCTTTCTTCGTGAAGGCGGCCGTGGCGGGCCTGCGTACTTATCCCACGCTGAATGCTTCGCTCGACGGCACCAACGTGGTGCTCCACAAGGAAATCAATGTGGGCATCGCCGTGGCGCTCGAGTGGGGCTTGATCGTCCCGATCATCAAGAACGCGGACGAGAAAAATTTCCTGGGCATCCAGCGGAATTTGAACGACTTGGCCGAGCGCGCCCGCTCGAAAAAACTGAAGCCCGAGGAAGTACAGGAAGGCACCTTCTCCATCACCAATCCGGGCGTCTTCGGCGGGCTGTTTGGCCTGCCGGTGATCAGCCAGCCGAATGTGGGCATCCTGGGCCTCGGCGCCATCGAGAAGCGCCCAGTGGTCATCAACGATTCCATCGCCATCCGCTCGATGTGCTACGTGACGCTGAGCTACGACCACCGCGTCGTGGATGGCGCCATCGCCCACCAGTTCCTGCACAAGGTTAAGGAGACCCTGGAGAACTGGTCCGAACCGCTGGTGTAGCAGACAGGTTTTAATATTCAATTCTCAGTTATAAGTTCGGAGAGAATACCGGCAGCTACCCGCAGTTCAGCATTTTCAGTTGGAAAGACATATGTCTGTGCATGCGTAATTGCCTAAAACTTAGCACTGGTTACTATATCAACGGCCGCATCTTCGCCGTCCACACCGCAAATCCCTCGAGCGGCACGGCGGCCCGCAGCAGTGCTATGTATCATACGGGTATTTTACGTCTTATCACAAAACTTCTGACCTCTTTTCCCTTCCCGATTTGAAACTCCCTTCTTTCGTTACGGGCAGCTCCCGGCACCCGCCGCAACAAATTCTTTTTCCCGAAACAAAAAGGCCTCCCGACGTTTCATCGGGAGGCCTAAACCTTGCCCTTCTCGAAAAGTCTACCGGCGGCGCTTCTTTCCGCTCCTCTTCGCCGCTCTTTTCGGTTTCGCCTTGGCCTTTTTCTTGGCTGGCTTCTTTGCTTTCTTGGCCTTTTTCGGCTTTGCTTTGGCCTTCTTGGCCGGCTTACGGGAGGTCTTCTTCGGGGCAGCTTTTGGCGCCGGTTTCGCGGCCACTTCCGGTCCTTCCCCGGCGGGCTCTTCTTCCACTAGAAGAATTTCTTCCTCTTCCTCGATCACGCCTTCGGTGTCGCCGCCCAGATCGTCGTCCTCTTCCAGTCGCGACAGCTCATCGTCGTCTTCAAACTGATCCTTCTCGAAATCCATGCTTTCCTCCCCTGGGGGCTCTTTTCTACCCGATGTTCGTGGCATGCTGCTCCAGCCGGAGATGACGTCCCTCCGTCCTTGCGATTTGTTATCCCACTCGAACGCGGATGTCAAGAGTTCTGCGCAAAACAGCGCTGTCCTCTTACTTTGACGCGGCCCGCTGGCCCTTTCCAGCCTTCGTCTACTGCCTCGTCTTCGTTGCCGACGCCTTGGCGGGCGGCTTCTTCGACTTTGCTACGCTGCGAACCGTATGGGTTTCCGGCCCTCCCCCCACGGTATAAATCCGCAGTACCATACCCCGGCTTACATTGGCGGACTTCAATCCGTTCCATTTGCGAATCTGCTCCGAGGTTACGCTGAACTGGTCCGCAATCCCCTCGATGGTGTCGCCCTTGCGCACACGGTAGCGCACCAGCCGGCTCTTGGCCTCTTCCGCAGGCCGCGTCGCCGGTATGATCAGTTTCTCGCCCGGTTCCAGCTTCTCACCCCGATCCAGGTCATTCGCCTCGGCGATGGCCACCGGCGTCACCCGGTACCTCTTCGCAATAGACGTCAGGGTCTCCCCCGCCTCGACGCGGTGCCGCCGCCAGCTCACCCACTTGTCCGCAGGAATGTCCGCGATTTCAGCGGAAAATCGCTCCGAGGTCCCCTTTGGCAGGTGCAGCACAAAGTTGGGATCCTCCGGGGTAGCCATGCGTAGGAGGGAAGGATTGAGGGTCCGCAAGGTCGCCACGTCCACATCAATCGTTTCCGCCACCAGTCGTAGGTCAATGGCACGCCCCGGTTTCACAATGTCCGTCTCCACCGGCTCATCCGGTTCCACCGCAACCCCATAGTGCGCCGCGTCTTTGGCAATCAACGTAAGAGCGAGGATAATGGGCACGTAATTCTTGGTCTCCCGCGGCAAGACATTCCTTTTATAGAGCTCCCAGAAATCCGCGTATCCGGTCCGTTCCACGCCCTTCTGCACGTTTCCCGGCCCGCAGTTGTAAGCTGCAATGGCCAGATACCAGTCGCCGAATAATCCGTAAAGATCGCGCAGGTGCTGCGCCGCCGCGCGGGTAGCCTTCTCCGGGTCCATGCGCTCGTCCACCCACCAAGTGCGCTTCAGTCCATACTCGTTCCCGCGCCATTGCACGAATTGCCAGATGCCCCGCGCCCCCGCCCGCGACAATGCCAGCGGCTGGAACGCGCTCTCCGCTTGCGCCAGATAGATCAGATCTTGCGGCACGCCCTCCTCTCGCAGCACCCGCGCAATCATTTCTTGATAACGCCCCGACCGTCGCAACCCGTTCTCCACGATAGCCCGGCCCCGAGGCGTCTGAAAAAAGTTGAGGTAGGAAGCTACGGTGTCATTCACGGTCAGCGGCAGGTCATGCGAGGTGCTCTTGGCGGTTGCCTCCGCCCGTTCCCTCAGTTTCGGGTCCACGGGAAAAGTCATCTCCGCCACTTCATCAATCGGCGCGGGGACTGCCGGCGTCTCGCTGAATCCGTCCCCGGCGCGGAACGCCTGCAACTCGTAGGTGAACACCGCGTCCGTCACCTGGTGGAACAATTCGCTTAGCCGCGGATCGCCGTTCGGGTCGTAGCCGCTCTCCAGCATCCAGTCCACCGCATCGTCAAAATCCCGCCGTGCTGCCTCCAGGTGCCCGGCCTTGTAGTTGGCCTCCCCGGAAGAAAACTTCTCCTGCACCTTCGTGATGAGGTAGTCGATCCCGCCCGGTACCTGCGGCTGCAGGGGGATTAGTGGCTGCGTGGTCGAATTCCGAAGCGGCAGTGTTCCCACCTGCTGCGCGATCTGGGGAACCCGCGCCGCCTTCGCCGGATCGAGCGTAGGTACGTACGCCGCCGTGTGGGTCTGCGTCGGTTTCTTGGCCGCATCCTCACAACCCGCCAGCCCTAACCCCGCTGCCAAGCAGAACGCCAGACAGCCTCCTGTCCGCCGCGATCTCTTCACGGGGTTTCGGCGTATTCTGATCAGGCCCATCGCTCTATGGTACGTAGCCCTTTGCACCCGGGTCAACGCGCTACCGCCTCATCCTTCCCCATCCGGCACTAGGCGCTGCGTTAAAAAGGGGAAGGTACCTCGGGCGCTATCCTTCGCTGTTGGTGGGTCTGGGGTTTCGGAAGGCCAAGGCTACTTCGCAGTGAAGTACAACGGCGGCAGAGAGCCCACGGGCCTCCCTCCGTCCCCCGTGCCTCCGTGACAAATCCTCTTCTTCACGCTACAGCGCTTGTCAGCTTTCGCGCCGCCAGGCCAAACATCAGCCGCGAGATCCCGGTCATCAGCAGGTTCACGCCGACCAGCGTACCAATGGCCCACACCGAACTCGACGGCCAGTGAAACCAGATCAGTCCGCCCAACAGCAGCGTGATTAGTGCGTTCATCAGCAGCCACCCGGAGCCGCTTTCTCCACGCATCCGGAAATAGGCGATAATCTCGAACACCGCCTCGGCCAGAATGATTCCCGCCAGCAGCAGCGTCAGCGTCCCCAACCCCAGCAAGGGGTGGGTTAAGAAATAAATTCCGCCCACGACGTATAGGACCCCGATCAACACGTGCCAGATCACTCGCCCCGCGCCGCCTCCACTGAACGATGCGATCAGATGCGTCACGCCGCCGAGAATCAGCAGTAAGCCCACCAGGAACGTGATCGCCAGGCCCGCCACTCCCGGCTCCACAATCGCAAAGATGCCCAGAAGGATAAACACCACCGCCATGACAATAAACCAGGCACCTATTTTCTTTACGATTGTTCCGGGTCCACGCAATCCGTGCGTCACATTTGCCGTTGCCATCGGACACCTCCACACGCGCTCGACATTGGGCAACTGCCGCAATGACGCCAGTCCGTTGCGGCATCGAGGTCATTCTACCCCTCTCGTTTGCCCTCCGCACAATCTTTCTTCCCGGCCCGCGCCCGGCAAGGATGGACATGATTTTCACTGCTGTTTGTGCCACCACTCGCGCAGGGAGGCGCAGCGGCCGTCCGCATCCAGAGTGATCAGGAAAATGCCATCCAGCTTCGTGGGCAAGCCAGGCGGCACGCGCACAAACGAAGCCCACCAGCGGGCAATGCCGTGGTCAGAAGTTACGGCGAGAATCTCATAGCCAAATTGAATGTTTTCTTCGGTCCTGGCGACGCCAGACCAGTATTGAAAAATTGCCTCGCGCCCGCGCAAGGGCTCTTCGAACGGCGTCACTTGATACGTGCCGTCGTCGGCATAGAGAGTCGCCGCGGCCTCTGCGTTGCGTGCAATCCACGCGCGTCCATAGGCATCCAACCAGGTTCGCAAGCTCTCGCGATCCATTTTGATCCTTATAGGCGCGGCCGTTAGGCCTGCCGGTTATAGCTCTCAGTTCGGCGTTTTTTGCTGGAGGGCGGCGAGCACCCCCGGCGGCAACGACTGGATGCGCTTGACGAAGGACGCTGCCTTCCAAAGCTTGTCGTCCGAATCCCACAACCCGTTCGCGAACATGCCCGAGCGGCGAACGCCGTGTTTCGCCACCCAGAAAACCTGCGCCTCCGTATACTCCGTACCCACGCTCGGCAGGTGGGGCGCGGGCGGGAACAGCGCGCCCGCGTACTCCTCCGGCTTTCCCGGGGTGCCATGGCAGCCGGCGCACTCGTTCAGAAAGACTTTTCCCCCGGCAATCAAGTTTTCGTCCGTCGGCGGGAACGGATTCGGAGCCTCCGGAGCCTCGCGCCGCACCGAAGCGTGCACCGAGGCGCGCATCAACGCGCTTTCCAACCGCGAAGGCGGCAAATCCGCGCGCACCCTGGCATAGCCGAGCAAGAGGAACCCCAGCCCGCCAATCACTAGCACTCCCAATGTAAAGACAATCCCAAGCACAAAGTTCTTCATCGCCGCCTCTTGCCCCTTTTTACGGGCAGCCTTTCTACCTCAAATAGTTAGACGTCCCGTCCTCTCCATTGACTTCCCCCCCGACCCGCCCCTACTATTCCCCCACACTACACCAGCCGCTGCCCATGGTTGGCCATACCATATCTCACACTACCGCATTCCCGAAAAGCTCAACGGTCCAACCTTCGGGTGCCTCTCTAGTTGTCTGGCAAAAGATGCCGAGTAGAAATGCGGAATGTCGGCGGGCCAACATCTCAAGCAATACTTTCCATTTAGTGACGACGCGTTTGACGTTAAGTGCCCTCCCCCTGTTTTTGCGTATAACGAGGGAACAAAAGACTTAAGCTGGCTTCCCATCAAGGTGGCCAACCCTCAGGTTGCTTCTGAGGGCACGAGGTATCGTGCCCTACGCGAGAGGACAAGGGCGGAGTGACCGAATTTACACTGCGGGTGTGGAGTCCGGCGATGGATGATTTTATATATCATAAAACTTCGTGTGAAATATCGCGTACCGTTGGTCTTGCAAACTGGCGGAGCGACTAGGTAAGAAGAAGTTACTGCTCCACGGGGTCTTTTCTCCTATTCTTACAGTGCCCCACGTTTACTTTGCCCTCATGTGCCAGGCTCAGGCCAAATCTTTTGAAAATCGCAACAATTAAGGGGATCAGTTATGAAAAAAACCTGGATGTGGATTTGATTGGTGTGCTTCTACTGGGGAGCGCCGCACGGTCGCAAGCGCAGACGACCGGCGGGACGGAAAGGGCTGTAGTCGCACTGGAAGAACAGTGGCTTCAGGAAACAAAAGACAAATAATACCGACCTACTCGCTCCGCTGCTCGCCGACAAGTTCGTGAATACCGGCAGCGACGGGAAGTCACGGGCAGGGCCGAGACGCTGGCAAGGGAGGTCCGTGAAAGCGTAAGCAATCTCCTAACGCTAATTCGAAGTGGCCGCCTATACATAGGGCGGCCATTTCTTTTGACTCCACGTTCCGCGACGGAACCATTCCAAATTTTATGCTCGCTCGGCGCCAACTGCGATTCCACCAAGCTAGGCCTCGCCGTTGCGCTTCTGTTATCCTATTCTGCGGCGCGCTATTCGATCCCTTCGCACCCGGCGTCCCGCTACAAACTTCATCGAAAGGCTTTGTTAAACCGTGAGCTCGACTACCGCATCCTCGCGCGCTGCCAAACGCACCTTTAATTTCAACGCTGGACCCGCCGCTCTTCCGCTTCCCGTCCTCGAGCGCATCCGAGAGGAACTCCTCGACTATCGCGGCACCGGAATGTCGGTCATGGAACTCTCCCACCGTTCCGCCGAATTTGAAGCCATTAACGCTACGGCTGAGCAAAATCTCCGCAAGCTCCTTGCCATCCCCGATGACTACGCGGTGATCTTCGTGCAGGGCGGCGGCAGCATGCAGTTCACTATGGCGCCCATGAACCTATGCCTTCCCGGCAAGCCCGTGGATGTTCTTCACACCGGTGCCTGGACCGCAAAAGCCCTCGCCGAACTCAAGAAGGGCATTCTACACAACATTGCCGCCTCCACCGAAGCCGACAAGTTCACGCGCGTTCCTCGTCCCGACGAACTAAGACTTTCTGCCGACGCCTCGTACATTCATGTCTGCACGAACAACACCATCGAAGGCACGCAATATCACGCGCTGCCCTCCACCGCCGCGCCGCTTGTGGCCGATATGTCCTCGGACATCGCTTCGCGCCCGATCAACGTTTCCAGGTTCGGCCTCATCTTCGCCGGCGCCCAGAAAAATCTCGGACCCAGCGGCGTTACGCTTGTCATCGTTCGCAAGGACCTCGCGGAACGCGCCGACAAAAATCTCCCCACGCTTCTCCAATACCGCACGCACATCAAGGAAAAATCCCTGTACCACACGCCGCCGACTTTTGCGATTTATATCCTTGGCCTCGTCACAGAATGGATCGCCGGCGGAGGCGGCCTGCCGGGTATCCAGAAGCGCAACGAAGCCAAGGCCAAACTGCTCTACGACACGATTGATAACGGCAACGGTTTTTATCACTGCCCGGTGGATAAATCCTCGCGGTCGCTGATGAACGTCGTTTTCCGCGTGGGCAGCAGTCAGAATCAAACAGGCGATGAAAGTGTGGAAAAGGAATTCGCCAAGCAGGCTACCGCCGCCAATCTCATCGGCACACCAGGTCACCGCTCGGTGGGCGGAATGCGCATTTCGCTCTACAACGCCGTCGGCCTCGACGCCGTCGAAGCTCTCACCCAGTTCATGCGCGAATTTCAACGCTCTCGCGGGTAAGATGAGAGCACTATGAACTCTTGCTCACTCGTCCTTTTCCTTCACCTTGCCGGAATGGCCGGCCTCTTCCTCGGCTACGGCCTTGAATGGGGCGCCTCCGCGCTTCTCGGGCGCGCCACCACCGCGGATCAAGCCCGCTCCTGGCTGCGCATCTATCGCCTCTCGCTTCCTATCTCCGGGCCAGGCCTCCTGCTTTTGATTTTCACCGGGTTTTACCTGGCGGGAGTCGCGCACGTCACGAAGGAAGGCTGGGTGATGGCTTCACTGCTCGCCATCGTCGTGGCCCTCGCGGTTGGTTTTGGTTTGATTCTTCCTCGAGTCCGCGCTATCCGTGGCGCATTGCCCGAAGGCAGCCCGCATCTCTCTCCTAAAGCGCTCCAGCACGTTCAGAATCCACTCATTCCCACGCTCATCCGCGTACGGACGTTCCTCGCCCTCGGCATCGTGTACCTGATGACCATCAAGCCCGCAGCCCTAGGCACTTCTCTCCTGATCCTTCTCGCCGCCGGCATCGTAGGACTGCTTTTCTCGGCGCCGGTGTGGTCCTCGCGCAAGCCCTCCTGACCAACAGTCGCCCAAGAATCTGCTGTGAAAGCAAAAAAAGGCGGAATTGCTCCCGCCCTTTTTCTCGTTTTCCGTTTCCGCTTTTTACTTCATTCTGTCAGGCGAGATCGAAGACGAGCACTTCCGCGTCTTTCACGCCGGTCAGCTCCACAGCCTTCTCAGCGGAAATGGCGGCGCCATCGCCTGTCACCAGTTCCGTGCCGTTCAGCGTCACGCTGCCGCGCGCTACTTGCACATAGGCGTGGCGCTCCGGCTTCAACGGATGCTTCACCGTTTCGCCCGCACCGAGGATCGTTGCATAGAGTTCATTGTCCTGGCGGATCTGCACTGAACCATGGCGTCCGTCCGGCGAGACCAGCAGCCGCAACTTTCCACGCTTGTCTGCTTCCTCGAAGTGCTTCTGGTCATAGGTTGGCTTATATCCTTTTTTGTCCGGGAACATCCAGATCTGGTACAGGTGAGCTGTCTCCGCCTGCGACGGATTGAACTCGCTGTGCGCCACACCCGTCCCGGCGCTCATGTATTGCACATCGCCGGGGCGAATCACCGATCCGTTGCCCATGCTGTCTTTGTGCTCGAGCGCCCCTTCGAGCACATAGGTCACGATTTCCATGTCCTGGTGCGGGTGGGTGGGGAAGCCGCCACCACCCGCAATGCGATCGTCGTTCATTACCCGCAACGTCCGAAAGTGGATGTGCTTGGGATCGTAGTAGTCCGCAAAGGAAAATGTGAAGCGCGTGTCCAGCCAGCCGTGATTGGCGCGGCCGCGCTCGCCGCTCTTGCGTATTTGAATCATAGAGGTCCTCCTCCTACTGCAACTAACAATACATGTTATAACGACTATTGTCAAGAGGTTAGTCCTCTGGACATCTAGAACGCTTTAACCCTTTTCTTCTCTTCTTTTTACGACCGGAGTGGCGATGTTCCCCTCCATTTCCCCCCGCCCTTCCTTTTGGTGTACAGTGGTATTCTTGCGCGGCTCCGCTCTCGCTGCGTATTCGAGGATATTTGCATGGATTCTGCTCTTCCCACGACACAACCGAAAAGTGCGGACACCTCCCTGGCGCGCCGGGAAACGCTGACGATCACGGACAATCGTACCGGAAAATCCTACGAGATTCCTATCACCTACAACACGATTCGAGCCACGGATCTCCGCCAGATCAAGGTGGACCCGGCCGAATTTGGCATGATGACCTATGACCCGGCCTTCAATAACACGGCTTCCTGCATCAGCCGTATCACGTATATTGACGGCGACGTGGGCATCCTGCGTTATCGCGGATACCCTATCGAAGAGCTGGCCGAGAAATCCACTTATCTGGAAACCGCCTATCTGCTCCTTCGCGGAGAACTTCCCACCGAGTCTCAGCTCAAGGATTGGCAGTACCACATCACGCATCACACGTTTATCCACGAAAGCATCAAGAAATTTCTCGATGGCTTTCACTATGACGCACACCCGATGGGGATGGTGATCTCGACGATCGCTGCACTTTCCACGTTTTATCACGACGCCAAAGACATTCTTAACGCAGAATCCCGGAGAAAACAGACCTATCGCCTGATCGGAAAGATGCCGACCATAGCAGCCTTTGCTTACCGGCATACCCTGGGCATGCCTTTCGTATACCCGGATAACGATCTGAGCTATCCCGGCAATTTCCTGAACATGCTGTTCCGCACCAGCGAAACGCGCTATCGTCCCAATCCGATACTCGAGCGCGCGCTGGAAGTTCTTTTTATCCTGCACGCCGACCACGAACAGAATTGCTCGGCGAATACGGTGCGGGGCGTCGGCAGCTCTCACGTCGATCCTTATTCCGCCACTGCCGCGGCGATCGCAGCGCTTTACGGTCCGCTGCACGGCGGCGCGAATGAAGAAGTGCTGCGCATGCTGCTGGAGATCGGGTCCGTGCAGAAGGTCCCCGATTTCATCAAGCGCGTCAAAGCAGGCGAAACCAAGCTCATGGGCTTTGGACATCGCGTCTATAAGAATTATGATCCGCGCGCCCGCATCATCAAGCATATTGCCTACGAAGTATTCGATCTTATGGGCAAGAACCCGCTGCTTGAAATCGCGCTGGAGTGCGAACGCATCGCGCTCGAAGACGAATATTTCGTAAAGCGCAAGCTTTATCCGAACGTGGACTTTTATACCGGGCTCATTTATCAGTCCATGGGCTTTCCCATGACCATGTTCCCAGTGCTTTTCGCGATTCCGCGGATGTCCGGCTGGATCGCGCAGTGGGAAGAGTTGCTCCTCGATCCCGAGCAAAAGATTGCGCGTCCACGCCAGATCTATCTCGGGCACAACACGCGATCGTATATCCCCATTGACCAGCGCTCTTAGTCCTCAGGCGATACCGCCCCGTGTTTGATTCCTGGCCACGTCACCTGGAAATATCTCCCTCATATCCTTTTTGCATACCCGGATTTTTCGTGCCGCTCGACTTTCGGCCGGCTCCCTGTATATTCGTCCTTACGAGGTTTTATGGGTCAGACGCCAACCGTTCCCAACCACCCCGGTCCTCGCCGCCGCAGCCAGCGCGTTTTGATGCAAGTAGGCGTGTGCATTCGCGGCAACGACGCGCAAGGCAAACCGTTCACAGAGGATACCGCAACGTTGGCGATCAACGCTCACGGCGCGCTGATTCCCTTGCAAGCCCGGCTCGTCAGTGGCAGCCAAGTGCATATGCAGCACAAGGGAACGTTGCAGGAGCAGGAGTGTCAAGTTGTGTTTCTTGGCCCCGTCCGCTCGGGCAAGGCTGAAATCGGCCTCGAATTCTCCGCTCCCTGCCCTACGTTCTGGCGCGTGGCGTTCCCGCCCGAGGACTGGTCTCCGAAACATCCTGAAGCGCGCGGGGTCAACTCCTTCATTGCCCCCAAGAAGTAGCTCTTTAACTCATTCTTTTTTGCTTTTCTGAAACTGCCAGACTCTTCCGATATGCTTTCGGCACTTTTCCTCCTGTTACCGGCCATCTCGTGGTGGTCAGTTCAATCCTCGGGGACGGACGCCAACCTTCGTGGAGTTTCCGTCGTCGTCCAACACGGAAGCACCATCGTCTGGGCCACGTGGTCAAGGGAACCATCCTCCGCTCGGCCGACGCCGGGAAATCCTGGGAGCGACTCCACGTCCCCGAGGCGGATAACTCTGATTTCCGCGGCGCCCAGGCTTTTGGTGAGAAAATCGCTTACGTCATGTCAAGCAGAGACGCGGGCAAGTCTCACATGTACAAGACCACTGACGCGGGCAAATCCTGGGAACTCCAGTACACGGATCCCCGAAAGGTATTTTTCCTTGACGCCCTGGCCTTCTTCGATGACGTTCTTTGCTTTGCCCTGAGCGACCCCTTGACGGAAAATTTCTTCTCTTCTTTACGGGCGATGGGAAGGATTGGGAGGAACTCCCGCCCGATCACATGCCGGCCGCGCTTCCGGAAGAAGGCGCTTTTGCGGCCAACAACTCCAGCCTTTTTCTTTACGGCAAGAAGGAAATTTATTTCGCCCCGGGCGGACCTGCCGCGCGCGTATTTCATTCGTCCGACCTCGGACGGACCTGGGCCGTCATCGAGACGCCCATCCTGAGTGGCAAGTCCTTCGATCAAGGCAAGACCTGGCGGCTCACGGCGGGGCCGCTAACCGGCTTTCGTTGGGCCGTTGCCACGGGCTGAGCCGTCGGTCCAAAAGGCACGATCGCGCGGTTTCTCGATCCGTCAAATTAGCCAGGTTCTTCCGCTCCCGGCGGAGTTGTCGTACCGTTTAACCTCCTTTCGCCTTTAAGTCGGCCAGGGAGCTAGATGGGGCGGCGGATTCCGAGTTTGCGCATGCGGGCTTGCAAAGTGGTGCGCTTCATGCCGAGGAGATTGGCGGCGCCGCGCGGGCCCGCGATGCGCCATTGGGTTTGCTTGAGAGCGCGGAGAATGTGCTGGCGCTCGGCTTCCTGCAGAGTGGGGATGGAGCCCGCAGAAGAAGCAGCCGCGGGAGAAGGCGGCCCGGCGATGCGGGGGGCATCGAAACCCGGGGTGACGGGGGCAGCGTGTGAAACGGGCGATTGGGCTTTTAATTCGGCGAGGGGCACACGCACTTCGTTGCCAGGAGAAAGAAGGACGGCGCGCTCGATGAGATTTTCGAGTTCGCGGACGTTGCCGGGCCAGGGATAGTTTACGAGAGCGTCCATGACGTCGGAAGGGATGTACTCGACGGTTTTGTTCTGGCGGCGGCTGAATTTCTGGACAAAGTAACGGACCAGCAGTGGGACATCCTCGGGGCGCTCGCGCAGCGCGGGAATCTGAATGGGAAAAACATTGAGACGGTAGTAAAGGTCGCTGCGGAATTTGCGCTCGGCGACGAGCTGGGCGAGATCGGCGTTGGTGGCTGCGACAACGCGCACATCCACGCGCTGGGTACGGTTGCTGCCGAGGCGCTCGAATTCCTGCTCCTGCAGAACGCGCAGGAGTTTCGGCTGCAGTTCGAGCGGCAAATCGCCGACCTCATCGAGGAAGAGCGTGCCGCGGTCGGCAAATTCGAAGCGGCCGATTTTTTGCGTAAGCGCACCGGTGAAGGCGCCGCGTTCGTGGCCAAAAAGTTCCGATTCGAGCAGACCGGCGGGAATGGAAGCGCAATTAACCTTGACGAAAGTGCGTTCGCGGCGCGGGCTGAGATTGTGGATGGCACGGGCGATGAGTTCCTTGCCGGTGCCGGTTTCACCGAGGATAAGCACGGTGGCGCCGGCGGGCGCGGCGAGTTCGACCTGTGTGAGGGTGCGGCGCAGAGAGGAACTGTCGCCGATGATTTCCTCAAAGTTCAACTCGGTGCGAATTTCTTCTTCAAGATAAAGCTTTTCGACAGCGAGCTTGTCCTTGAGCGCATCCATTTCCTTGAAGGCAAGCGCGTTTTCGAGGGCAATTGCCACTTGCGCGGAGACCTGTTGGAGCAACTCCACATCGGAAGCAGAGAACGCTTGCGGATTGCGGCTGGCGATATTGAGGGTGCCAAACCTGCGGCCGTGGGTAGCAAGCGGAATGCAGCAAATGACCTGAACGCCCTGTTCGCGAAGAAACCGGATGACGTCCAGATCAAAGCGATCCAGCTCCGGGCCGCGTGCGATCAAAACCTTGCCACTGGAAAAACTCTGGCCGGAAGGCGAACCATCGAGCGGCACAGTAATCTCCCCCATGGGGATCGGCGCGTTCCCTGGTAAGTCGAGAGAATGAATTTTGAGGAGACCGGAAGAGGTGTCGAAGAGAGCGAGGCTGGTGTAGTCATGCTGCAAAACGGGCTTGAGTGTAGAAACAATCCCTTTGAAGAGAGCAGAGACATCCCGCGTGCTGACGAGAAGATTGTTGATTTCGAGAAGAACCTGGAGGCGATCGCGTTCGCGCGCGAGCTGCTGCTGGGCGGCTTGTGCGGCTTCGGTGTTGATGGCGTTATCCACGGCCACGGCGACTTGGGCGCCGACGCGCTTCATGAATTCGATTTCGATTTCGGTCATACTTTGGGGAACATAGCGGCCGAAGCTCATGGCGCCGAGGCGATGCTGCGCGGTAGTCAACGGAACGATGGCGATGGTGTGAACGCCGGATTCCTGGATGCGCTGCATGAAATCGGGATAGCGGGCGTCCTTCGAAGTATCGAGTGAGACAAAGGACTGCTGATTTTGCCAGACCCAGCCGGCGGGAGCGGCATCCACGGGGAGCTCCTGCGCCGGAGGAGTTTCCGCTTGTTCCCGGGTTTCCAGGATATGCAGGCACATGGTGTTGCGCGCAGGGTTGTGAAGAATCAGCGCAAGAAAATCGAATTGGAGAACGGCATGGAGGCGTTCGGCAAGCTGGTGAAAGAGGGCTTTGACTTCACGCTGCTGAGCGATGGTCTCGCTGACCTCGAGAAGTGCCTCAAATTGCCGTGCGGAAGACTCGAGAGGCGAGGAAGCGCTGGGAGTATTTTCCAATTCCGGCATAAAAACGAGAATAGCATCGGGCTCGGGAGGGTCACAACCGAAGGGATGCGTGAGCGAGGACGGAGGAGTTTCGTATACTCAGGGCGCGAATTTGGATCGCGTGATGTGGTGACAATGGACGAATTTACCTTGAAACGAAAGATGGCGTTGAATTCTGCGCGCCGAAGGGCAATTTTCCTTCTGGCGCTAGGACTGAGTGCACTTTATGGCTGTGGACAATCGCCGGCTCCGGAGACACGCGGCAGGGAAGAGACACGGCCCACGGCGCCGGAGCGAACGAGTCGTGCACCGGAGCGCTACGACCTGGCGCGGGACGAAGAGCGCGGCGGGCACACGCTGGCGCGACATGTGGCGCGGACAGATGAGGAACTCGAGGAGCGTTTACCACGCCAGCGCAATATTTCGGCGGCTTCGACATGGAACGATCGGGAGACAGCGGAAGAGGTAGTGGGGGAAGCGTTGAAAGCCGAGCGCGGGCGCATCGAAAGCTGGATGCGGCGCGGATACCCGAGAGCGAATCTGGCGTTGCACTATGATGCGGGGCGGGACATCGGACGGAGCTTGCGGCAGGGAGAGAGCCAGTCAGTGGCGTGCCGCAGCGCGGTGATTGTTTTGCGCGCGGACGGACCGGACAGTTTTTATGTGATGACAGCATATCCGGAGGCTCGCGCATGAAGCACCAAGAGAAGGGCAGGACCTTTCACGTGGCGGATTTTCCGGTGTTGCGGGACATATTACCTGGATATTTGCATCAGGAATTTGCGCAGGAGTACGGATCCGCAGTCGGGGCTGTGCAGTCCTTTTTGTCCGAGGCGAGCGGCGATGAAATCCTGGGCGTGAAAGAGGAGTGGCAGCGATTTCGGAATACGATGCGCGAGCGGCCGCTCGAGGAAGTCCAGGCGGCTTTGGTGCGGCTGGGCGTGGCGTGGCGCCCGGAAAAGGAAGAGGAGTTGAAGGGCCTGGACGAAATACTCTCGCAGGCGGAGGCGTGATATTCCTGGAAAAGTAGGCCCGTAGCTCAGTTGGTTAGAGCGATACCTTGAGCGGTATCTTTACCCCGCGGATTCAACCTACTCGATTTCACCTCTGATGTGTTTCGCAAGTTTCTCAAAGCCTGGTGTCCTAGTTCGGACACACCGCGCCTTCCGAACTAATGGACCTCATGGGCCAGAAAAAGTCGATCAAACGTGCCTGAACCGATGAATCTTCTGCTGGTCCTTCCTGCAACTCCTCATCTTGGCCGTCAAACTTCCCCCACTTCATCGCTGTTACTTACAAAAAATATCCGCCTGGTCTTAAGCTCTCGCCAGCTACCCCTGTCCCCAGGTTCCGTGAGCCGTTACCGCTTTGAGCAATCGAGGCCCAAAATGACCAGTTGCCGGCGACCAGCGAGTCTACCATCGACCCTGGGACCAAGCCCTTCTCAGGGGGGGCATTTGTTCCACGACCGCCGACAATACCCTCGGGTTGTTCCGACTGCGCCTCTGTTAGTCCACGTGGGCGAATACACTGGACTCCTGTCCAATCTCTGCGAGGGTGGTCTTGCGGTCAACAGTCGTTTTCCCGAAATCCAGGGAGAAGTTTTCTGCCTGGCGGTTGAGCTGCCAGGCAGCAGCTCCCCTATGCGAGCCACGGCGCAAACCAGCTGGACTAGCGATTCGGAAAATCGGACCGGAGTGCGGTTCATATATTTGTCTTCCACCTCACGGCAGCATCTGAGGGAGTGGATGTCCGCCCAGGCGACTGCCACGGTGAAGGAGTGGCCGCCGACTTTTCGCTCCTTGGCAAGACATGCTCAGCTCAACCTCGCAGCAGTTTATCGACAACTGACCTCTCTGAGGGAGTGGATGTCCGCCCAGGCGACTGCCACGATGAAGGAGTGGCCGCCGACTTTTCGCGCCTTGGCAAGAGATGCTCAGTTCAACCTCGCAGCGGTTTATCGACAACTGACCTCGGGAGTCGAACGCACTGAGCTGAAGGCGGCGTGGCGCCACGCCGGGTTGTTCCGCCTGACCGTCCTCGTTTTGACTGTCGCGGCCCTCTGTTCAGCCTTAGTTTTCCTGGGCTACCGCTTAGGAAGAAGGAGCGAGTACCAGCGGACTCAAACGCCTGCTCCGAGGGCGAAATTGGCGGACCCTCACGCCAGAGGTCAGGTCGAACCTGCAAAGCTCTCGCCAGCGACAAATCCGTCGCCCCCCAAGTTCCACCTGGACGTTCCCGGTTTCGTGCTACAGGTGGGCGCGATGACAAACGAAAGCAATGCGGAGGCGATGTCGGAGACCCTTCAAAGAAACAATTTCCCGGCTTTCGTGTTCAAACGCAGCACCGACCGTTTCTATCAAGTGAATGTCGGTTCCTTCGCAGATGCCGATTCCGCTGCCGTAGTGAAGCGCCAACTCGAAAAGCAGGGCTTCAAAGCCATCCTCCGATATTGGTCGCCTTAATATAGTGTCTCCCAGTTGTGCGTGACATTTGTGCCTTCCACCAAACGGGGTGACCGCTGCTTACTTACCGTATCCCGGTCCAAAGCGCGCCGCGGCCTAGAGTGAAGAGCTGCCGACAAAACAGGGGATGCTAGGGGTCGACGGAGTTAGCGATCGTCGTTGTTGGGGGATCCTGCCTTGAAATTTCATGGCCAGATGATCACGGCTTGGCGTCCTTTTCAGGGGGCACAAACCTTCGATGGTTCTTTGTGGGTTTCCTACCAGATGACCACGTTCCCCACACCACCGTTCTCCGAATACATCTCTGGCCATAGCACTTTTAGCGCGGGGGGCGCTGAGATTCTTAAACTGTTCACCGGCAGCGACGATTTCGGAGGTTCGGTCACGTTTCGAGCGGGGAGTTCCAACGCCGAGCCGGGTTTGACAGCTAAAGAGGATGTCACCCTCTCTTGAGACACTTTCACAGACGCCGCAAATGAAGCGGGAATTTCCCGTCGCTACGGCGGAATCCACTTCGAACTTGCCGATCTCGTGGGAAGAGCGACCGGCCGCCTAGTTGCTGATCAAGCATGGAAAAAGGCGCTGAGCTAAATCAAGGGTAAAGAGAACCGAGACGACGAGGATTCCGGTCACGAGGAAGATTAGAGAACCCGATGATTCATCAGGGCTGCGGCGATACGGGGATAGGTCTCACACTGTCATCCTTCGATCCGTTGCCCAACTGGCCGTACTTGTTCGTTCCCCAGCAGTAAACCTCCCCGACGGCGGTCAAGCCGCACGCGTGCACCTGGCCTGTCGACACAGCTTTGAAAACAAGTCCTCGAGAACCGAAAACAGGCGCTGGAATGTTGGCGGGAATGTCCGCCTCAGTTGCCACAACTGCATCAACGCCCCACCCCCAGCAATGTGGAGCGCCTTCCCGTGTGAGACCACAGCTGAACGTCTTTCCAGCAGAGAGAAATTCAAAGGTCAATCCTCCCGCCACGAGCGAGGGTACAAGACTCGAAGAGTCTGAACCGTTGCCGAGTTGTCCGTATTCGTTGTAGCCCCAGCAATAGCCTTGGCCATTGGCGGTCACGCCACAGGCATGTCCATCACCCAAGGTGATAGACACGAAATTAAGCCCGCCAGAGACCGGAACAGGAATCAGGCTATCAGTGTTCGAGCCATTGCCGAGCCGGCCTTGAGCGTTCGTGCCCCAGCAGAAGGCGCCGCCGGCAGTCGCGATACCACATGTGAACAATGTCCCCGCACGGACGGACCTAAAACTGTGCCCGCCGGCAACGGGAGCAGGCGTGATGCCAGCGGCCTTATTGCCGGTGCCTAGCTGTCCGTACTCGTTATCGCCCCAGCAGTAAGCAGCCCCATTGGTTGTCAGTCCGCAGCTGTGATTGAACCCCGCACTCACTGCAACGAATTGCAGCCCTCCTGAGACTGGGACGGGCAACCTGGCCGCTTCACCGGCATCGCTGCCAAGCTCCCCGCTCGCGTTGTCGCCCCAGCAGAAGGCCTTCGCGCTTGCGGTGACCCCGCAGGTGTGCCCGAAACCCGCGCTAATCGACACAAAGAGAAAGCTGCCGTGAACGACGGACGGCTGGCGACTATCATTGGTCGTCCCGTTCCCGAGTTCGCCGTCTGAGTTGCTGCCCCAGCAAGATGCCACGCCGCGGGGGTTGACGTAGCAAGTATGCCCGGCGCCAGCGCTGAGGGTCTCAAGATTGGCGATGGCAAAGCGCTGCCGCAGTTTGACCGGGTAGCCCCACTCCTTGAGCATGATAAGGATCTTCGCGATACTCAGCGCCTCTCCATACGGCTGTTGGTCACTTCTCAGCAACCCCACAATCTCGAGGCGAAAGTTCAGCAAGGCTCCTCCGGAATGACCCGGGAATAGCGCCCTGGACTCAAACCGCAGCCAATCTTCTTGCGTCTCGACAAACCCGTCGGGGGTCACGCTTAGACTCCATCGCACGTCATTTGGATGTCCGGCCAGAAAAACTGGGTCGCCTCGCATTAAAGCAGCAGGATCACCCACGCGATCGAAAGGAAAAGTGTTCACCTCGATCCCGTGCGCTTTGGCGTCCGGCACAACGAGAACGGCGAGATCATGACCAAGGTCGAAATGACTGACAAGCTTGGCGGACAGAGGTTTCCCTCGAGGGCTGTAGAAATCCACGAGCACGTCCTGGCCTTGGCGATCGCCATCGCGCACAACGTGATTGGCAGTGATGATGTAGACCTGATCGTTTTCGGCGCCAACGACGATGCCTGCTCCGAAACCAACCCTGTCCCCAAACTTGGCCTCGATTCGCACGATCAGGCGGTTGATGTCTTCCCTCAAGGGATCATGCGCCTGGGGATGGCCAACTGCTCGCGGACAAAGCACGAGTAGGATGCACGTTGTCGCCAGAGCCACATACCGCTTCACTGTGACGCCCTCAGCCAGCGCAGCACGCCAACAATCAATCCAAAAAGGTAAACGGCCGTGCCCCAAAGCAAATACAGGCCACGGCGCGCTTTTAGCCATTCCAACCAAGTCGGCATCAAGCTCCTGCTGGTGTCGGAGGAGCCTGCTGTCATTCCCCGAACACGACCGCGAAATTGAAGAACGATTTTGTCGTCTTTGAGCTCAAGAGAGCCGATCTCGCCCTGTAAGCCTTCGAATCGAATTGTCTCGCCCGATCGTAGCTTGAGTTCCTGGCCATTCAACTCCTCGAAATAGATCGTACCGGAGAGAATCGTGGAGACACGACGGACGGGCAAGCCCTCGGGGCCTCTGCGATCCTCGATTCGCAGGAGAGACAAATCCCGGATGGGTAGCGGCATGGGAGCGATCTTCTGGGGGAGAGTGAGGAACGTGAGGTCCAGATTCACTTGCCGCGACTGCGGCTCAAAGATAACCGATTTGGGACTGAGAAATGAAAGTTGATGCTCGCCTCCACCTGCCAGGTTCACTCGCACCGGGCCGTTGACATCCGCCCTCAAATCGAGGCCCGTGCCCTGGAGTGTCCACCGAAACTGTCCCCGAGGTTCGGTTTTCTTCAACATTACCGGTGTCTGGGCGGGTAAGATGAGCTCAGGAAGGCTGATCTCGCCTCGCAGTTGGTGATCGGCAGCAACCGCGAGGGCGATGCTCGAGTCGAAATCGCGCCCGGAGACCAGCGCCATCGCCTCCGAGTCGCGCGCACGAGGAAGTTGAACTCGGTTGACTCCCGAAACGCCCAGCGCTGAGAGACGTACCGCTTCGCTGAGCACCTGGCGGTCCGGGAGGACGAAGCCCATCTGGTCCACCTGAAGATCCAGTTCAATCTCTGTGCTCTCGCGTCTGACAAACAGGAGAATACTGGCGATTAACAAAGTGGATGCAAAAACTGCGATCAGTGGCCAGCCCCTGCGGGAAGGCGCCGGCCGGGACGCATCATAGATTTCTGCCAGGCTAGAAAGCCGCCTTAGTGCTTCCCACTGCTCAGCAGGAACCGAACCTCCGGAACGCAACGCCTCGTCGTGAAGACCTTTTGCCCGTTCCTGGAGAAGATCTCGAAGCGCGCTTCGCTTCGACGCGACCTCGCGATCACTCTCTTCTTTCCTTTCTCTCACTTAGCACCCGCGTGATAAAACCACATGTGTTGCGTGATGGGTCCTCCGTATCTGCTAGTGGCACCAATCTCGACATAATAAACACCTGGCGTCTTCGGACTCGGGATTTCGATCAAAATCCCCCGCTCTGCCGGATAATAGCCTTTCCCAAGTGTGCGATCGCTAATCAAAAAAGAATGCGGCTGCCCATCGGTTCCCACTTGCGCCAAGCTGATGAAGACTTCGTTTAACTCCGAACCGGGCAGAAGCACCAAATGATAGCCGTGCGTTGGCTTTTGGTTTCTCTGCCGGATCAAGAGTGGCACGTAGAGCGTTCGATTTTCT
>Ga0306922_10000543_pt1 | contig 31820 bp, 37 predicted proteins | sample sta12Cox44000082_FD_203758 | JGI IMG/M metagenome (GOLD analysis project Ga0306922, IMG submission 203758) | Lab enrichment of tropical soil microbial communities from Luquillo Experimental Forest, Puerto Rico - statoxic.12C.oxic.44.000.082 (v2)... | ecosystem: Environmental > Terrestrial >... | reverse complement strand
CGAAGAGCTGGCGCGAGCCGTGCCGGCGCTCGGCGGCGAGCGCAGCGCCGCCATCGCTGCGCTGGCCGCGCGGGTGGGTGCGATCCCGGGCATCTCGGCGGTCGTGCTCGGGGGCTCCTTCGCGCGCGGCGCGGCCACCGCCGGCTCAGACGTCGACCTGGGCCTGCTCTACCGCGAATCCGCGCCGTTTCCGCTCGCGCAGCTGCGCGCGCTCGCGGCCGAGCTCCATGATCGGCCCGATCCGGTCGTCACCGACTTCTACGCCTGGGGTCCCTGGGTGAACGGGGGCGCCTGGCTCACCGTGCGCGGCCAGCGCATCGACTGGCTCTACCGCAGCGTGGAGCAGCTCGAGCGGGTGCTGGCCGACGCCGAGGCCGGCCGCTTCGAGCTCCACTGGGGCCAGCAGCCGCCCTTCGGGTTCTTCGGGCCGACAGTGCTCGGGGAGCTCGCGATCGCGCGTCCGCTGGTCGAGAACGACGGCGCACTGGCCGCGCTGAAGCGACGCGTCGCGGTGTATCCCGAGGCGCTCCGGCGCGCGGTGGTGCAGTCGTTCCTCTGGGCCGCGCAGTTCAACCTCGAGAGCTTCGCCCCGAAGTTCGCGCAGCGCGGCGACGCACTGGGCACCACGGGCTGCCTCGCGCGCGCGGCGCATGCGCTGGTGCTGGTGCTGTTCGCCCTGAACCGCCGCTGGCTGCTCTCGGACAAGACCGCGCTCGCGGAGATCGCCGACTTCGAGCAGGCGCCGCGCGACTTCTCGGCTCGCGTGCAGACGGCGCTGGCGCGCATCGGCGAGACCGCCGCGGAGCAGGCGCGCGCGGTCGCTGCGCTCGCGGCGCTCGTCGAGGACACGATCGCCGCGAGCGGCTCGCTCTACCAGAGACCCTATCCGCGACCCTGAAGTGCTAGGCGGTCCTGCGCACGCGCCGGGCGACCGCGAAGCCGAGCACACCGGCGCACAGCAGCGCGGGCAGCAGCCAGTGCGAGCGACCGGGCAGACCAGGCACCGCCGGCGGCGCCTGCACCGTGAAGGTTGTCCCCGCGTTGTTGGTGAACACCGCGGCCGTACCGGTGAGCGCGTACTGCGACGCGTTGGTGGTGCTGAGCGTCCCGCACGCGGGCGTGAAGTGCAGCGCCTCGGCGTCGCTGGACGGCAGCGCCGTCGGGACGTCGGGGCTGGTCACGCCGTCGTCGTCGTTGGTCGAGGTGATCACCGTCTGCGGTCCGGTGTACGACGCTCCGCCCCACGACACGCGCCAGTAGGTGGTCGCGCCGCCGAGCGCCTCGAAGGTGAGCGAACCGGCCGCGAGGTAGCCCGGAGGAATCGCGGTCATGGTGTAGTTCGGGACGGCCGTGGGCGAGGTCTTGGCGGCGAAGTTCGAGGTCGCGAGCAGGATCGCGAGGCAGGTGCCCGAGGCCGGGTTCGGCATCGGGAACGTGGACAGCGTGACGGGCGTCGATCCGGTCGCGTCGCGCACCACGAGCTGCGCGTCCCCGCTGAGCAGCGTTTGACCGGTCGCCCTCATGCGCAGCTGCACGGCCTGCGCGGTCGTGTCACCTCCCACCCCACCGATCACCTGATCGATTTGCATGAGATGAAAAGCGGCGAGCGCCGGAGCCGGAGCCGAGACCAGCGCGAGCGCTGCGAGAGCAGATGCAAGCAAGGCGAAGCGGATGCGTGGCTTCATGGGTATCCCCTCCCAAAGAGCGACTGTTGCGACGATACCACTTACGTCGTCAGCCGTGGGGCAGATTCTCACCAGCCGTCGCCGAACGAGAACTGCAACGCCACACCGTAAAAGCCCGCCGTGTAAGGGGCATCTTCGTGTCCGAAGTAGACGCGCCGGCCCACCAGCGTGGGCAGTCCAGTCTGGTGGAAATCGTCGACTCCAGAGCGGTCGTATCGGTAGTAGAAACGCAGGCCCAGCGACTTGCGCAGCGCGAAGCGCAGGCTGGCCTCGACGATGTGATCGCGGTTGTTGAGCGTCGGCAGCGTGCTCGGGACCGGCGCGGCAGGGTCGAAGTTCGCGAGCGCCGTCACCGAATTGAAGGCCAGGTGGTCGGTCTCGTGTGTGACGAGGAACGTGTAGCGCGTGTCGAACTGGATCCAGGACAGAGGATGCGCGGTCAGCGTGCCGCCCCAGCCCGTCGCGTCGCCGCGGGAGCGCACGCCCCACTGGTTCGAGAACGGGAAGTTCGGCCCGCCCGCGTTCCCGTCGGCGGACGAGGCGAAGCCGCGGATCGTCTGCATGCCGCGGTCGTGCGCCTCGAGTGATCCGAAGGCGGTTGCGGAAAGATTCGGTGAGAGCTGCACCGTCCAATCAGCCTCGACGCTGCGGGTGCGGTCGCTGGTCAGCCCGTAGCTGGAGCCGTAGTCGTCGGAGCGCAGCCCTGCCGTGACCGAGAAGTCGGAGCGCGCGCCGAGCGCGAAGTTCAGCCGCCCGGAGATGCGCTGCGCGGTCAGGTCGGCGAGCGAGGGCCGCACCAGCTGGTTCAAGTTGTGCGCCCCGTCACCGTCGGGGAAGAGCGGCACGAAGCCGGGCAGCGCCGCCGTGGTGTACTTCTGGTACACGCTGTAGTCGATCGGCCCGCCGTCGCGCGAGATGAACTTGTACGAAAGCCGCAGCGTGGCGAAGGAGAGCGCGTGCGAGGTCAGCGCGACGGTCGCGCGCCGCTCGCGCGTCTCGGGCCGCTCGGAGACGTCGCGGTCGACGTTCTCCTGCTCGAGTGACAGGTCGAGCGCGCTGCGCAGCGGCAGGGTCAGATTCGCGCCCGCGTCGACGGTGGAGTGCGACTCGCCGAACGGAATGGTGCGGTAGCGCCAGGCGCTGCCCGGGACTCCCGGCTCGAAGATGCCGAGATAGTCCTGGCCGAGCGCGGACGCGTGTCCGCCGTCCTCGACGATGTAGCCGTACTGCTTCGTCTGCGGGTTGAACGCGACGTAGTCGGTCTCGGTGTCCTGGTTGCTGAAGCGGTAGCCGGCGCGCAGCCGCAGCGGCCGCCACGGGTTGGTGGTGAAGTGCACGTCGCTGAGGAGCTGGTCGACGCGGGCGCGCGCGGTGCGCTGCGAGAGCGCCGCGGCGGTGTTCCAGTTGGCCAGGTTTGCCGTGCCGATCGTCAGGTTCGAGACGGTGGGCGCGAGCAGGTCCTGGTTCTGCGTCGAGAGCGACCACGACACCGCCGTGGTCAGCCGCGAGCGATACGGCAGGTCGACGGCGACGTCGCCGCGCACGTTGTGCCACTGGTTGTCGGGCGGCAGCGCGAGCCGTGCCTCGGTGATCTGCGCCAGGTTCGCGCCGCCGGTGTCGTCGAACGGCTGCTGCAGCGTGAGCGAGGTCTCCTGATTGCGGTAGAGCGAGGCGTTGTACGCGAGGCTGGCCTGCACCAGCTCGCTCGACCAGTCGATCCGCGCCTTGGCGGTGTGCGTCTTGTCGTCGACCGGCACCGGGACTTCCACGTTGCCGCCGCTGGAGAGCGCCCCCGAGAAGTCGGGGTAGGCGAAGCCGACCGACTGCGGGATCGCGCCCTTGCGGTCGTCCAGCCCGTAGAACGCGGTGAACGAGAGGCTCGGCAGCGCGCGCACCCTGAGCTCGAGCTGCGAGCGCTGGCGCTCGACCTCGAGCGTGCCTTCCGGCTGCGCGGCCAGCGCCGCACCGATCTCGGCGAGCGAGCTGGCGCCGGGTGTCAGCGTCGAGGGCAGCTTCAGGAACTGGCTGCCCCCGCCCAGCCACAGGCTGGTCGCGTCCGACGCATATTTGTGTGGAATGCCGCTGAACGAGGCGCGCAGGCGCACCCAGTTCGCGCGGCTGGCTTCGAAGTCGTAGAACTGGTCGTCCTTGCCCAGGTCGCCCGCGCGCAGCATCAGATGGTCGCCGGTCTCGGGGTGCCAGAGCTCGAAGTCGAGCCCGTTCGCGCGGAAGCCAGCGGAGAGGTCGACGTACTTCGAGTAGCGGGTCTCGGCCTCGGTGTCGGAGCCGCCGAACGACCAGCCCGCCTCGAACGCGCCGCGCGCGAGCCAGCCGTCGCCGAGATCGGTGAGCTCGGGGAGCGCCGGCGGATACGGGTAGAGGGTGCCCGTCGGGTTGCGCCGCCGCGCGTCCAAGAGGAGCGAGAGACCCTGCGGATCGGGCCATTCGATCACCTCGGCGTTGCCGGGGTGCAGCGCGTCGCGCGGGGGCTCGGCGGCGGCCGGAGCGGCGAGCAGCGCGGCGAACAAGAGGACGATCGCGAGCGCTCGCATTCCGGCCTCCTCTAGCGGTGGAAGCGCGGACCCGACGGGTTGTTGGAGCCGTGGATCTGCGAGTGGCAGTTGAGGCAGCCGCGATTCATCAGCCGGTCGTCGGGCGCGACGCCCGTCGCCATGTTCTGCGACGTGACCATTCCCGACGGATGGCCGAAGTTCGGGTTGTCGATCGGCGAGTGACACTCCTGGCACAAGAGCGGGAGCGGCGTCACCAGCAGCTTGTCCTCGTTCGAGCCGTGGGGCTTGTGGCAGTTGAGGCAGCTCTCGCGCACCGGCTCGTGCTCCCACAGGAACGGGCCGCGCTTCTCGGCGTGGCAGCTGGTGCAGAGCGAATTCACGTCGTCGGCCTTGAGCAGCGGCGTGGTCGTCGAGCCGTGCGGGTTGTGACAGTCGACGCAGGAGATCTTTCCCTCGAGCAGCGGCATGTGGGAGCGCTTCATGAAGTCCGCGCGCTGCTGCGGATGGCAGGTGAAGCAGGTGTCGTTCGCGTTCTCGCGCCGCAGCAGCGACTGGCTCGAGCTCTGCGCCATCGGGTTGTGGCAGTCGCTGCAGGCGAGCCCGCGCAGCTCGTGCGTCGAGCCGATCCAGTACATGAGCGTGCCGCCCTTGTGGCACTGCTGGCACATCGCGTTCATCACTTCCGGCTCGACCTTCGAGCCGTGGGTGAACGCGACGATCGTGTCCGAGGTCGGGTTCGCGACGTGGTTGCCGCCCGGTCCGTGACAGCTCTCACATGTGTGCGCCTCGAGCTCCGTGCGCGGGTTCGCGACGAACGCCCGCGCGTGCGCGGTTCGCTCCCAGTGCGAGGCCTCGACGCTATGGCAGCTGCGGCAGAGCGCGTCCCCGACGTAGGCGGCGGGCGCCGCCGGGGTCTCCTGACCGCTAGGCTGCGCGCAGGCGGCGAGAGCGATCGCCGCCAGCCCTGCAAGCGCGCGGAGCGCGAGTCCCATCCCAGTCGCATCCTACGGCACGAGGCGCGGGGTCGGTTTCGTTTTTCAGGAAGACGCGCGGTCGCGCACGCGGACGTCGAACACGCCGGTGAGCACGCGGCCGCCGGTGCGGATCTGCACCCAGAGCCGATAGTCGCCGGGCTGCGGGAAGGCGTAGGGGAACGACACCTCGCGCTCGCTGCCCGCCGCGGGCTGCGCAAAGGGCGATGCGGTGCCGTCGCGCCGCGCGAGCAGCTCCGCCGCGGCCATCGACACCGTTCCCGCCGGGTGCAGGTGGGCGAATACGGCGCCGTCGCTGCGACGCAGCGCGGCGTGGCCCAGCATGCCCATGTAGGGCTCGAGCGGCAGGGGATTCCCGTCGCGGTCGAAGGCTCGCGCGCGCAGCGAGGTGTCGCGGTCGGCCACGAGCTCGCCGCCGGTGTCGAGCTCCATCTGCCCCCCGCCCATGAGCGCGGCGACGCGCGCGGGATCGGCCCCGCCGGGCGCCGAGGGCGAACGCACGTGCCACGAGTCGTCGAAATCGAGCGCGGTCGGCTGCGCGGCGTTCCCCGCCAGCGCGAACGGCGACATGCACAGCACCGCTGCGTTCGGGTCCGCGCCACCCTGCAGCGGAACGCCCAGCGGCGGAGGAAGGTTCACGCGCGAGACCAACGTCTCGGCCGTGCCGTCCTCGTGCGTGACCTCGGCGTAGAGCTGGTAGGTGCCGCCGGGGATCGGGGGCAGCACTCCCTCGAAGTCCGCCGCACCGCGGCGCACCGGGTGCAGGTGGGCGAACGCGTCGAAGTCCGGCTCCCGCACCAGGAACAGGTGCATGAGCTTGCCGTGGTCGGTCACGAGCGTGTCCCAGGACGAGCTCGCCGGCGTGCTCGCAGGCAGCGCGAGGTGGAGCAGCAGCTGCGCGGCGTCGGCGCGCACCGCCGCGTCGACCGGCAGCGGCCGGGCGAGCGCGTTCGCGAACTCGCGATCCATCGTGCGCCAGCGCGCGTCGCCGCCCCACAGCGCACCCGCGCAGGCGAGCGCCGCGACGCCCGCGGCGACCCGCGCGCGCCGCACGTCGCGCGGGGCAGCAGCCGCGAGGGCGATCGCCGCCGCGACCAGGATCGCGGTCAGCGCCAGGAGCGCAGCGCCGAGCGCCGGCGGCATGGTCGGGCGGGCGAGCGCGTCCGCGCGCAGCGGCACCGCCACCGCGCCGCCGCCCCGCGCGCTCTCGAGCCGGACGTCGACGCCGTACGACCCGCGCCGCAGCAGCCAGAACGAGGCGTTCCACAGCTGCGTCTCACCGGCGACGCGCACGGCTTCACTCGCGGGCGGCTCGGCCTCCGAGCCGGCGTCGAGCAGAGCGGGTCGCACCGTCACGCGAGTCACGTCCGAGTCACTGATCCGGATGTCGGCCTGCGCGATCCCGGGAAAGGTCTGCGGCGGGCGGATCACCACGCGCACCGCGTGTACGCCCGCGTGTCCCTCGAAGAACACGTTGGGGCTGCCGATGTGCGCGGCCGCTGCGGACGCGAGCAGCGCCGTGCAGGCGACTCCCAGCGCCACGGACCGGCTCTTCACCGCTTCAGCTCCGCCAGCGCGTTCCCGAGCGACAGGCCGACCCACGAGGCGGCGATCGCGAAGAGCGCCGCCAGCGTCGCGCTGGCGCCGTCGAGCGCGGGCGAGACGCCGTGCCAAAACGCGTTGCGCGCGAGCGGATCGACGCGCAGGAAGAACGGCCACTCCCGCCCGCCGCCAGCGAAGAACCAGTCATCGGCGCTGCTCGACAACAGGAAGCTGGCGAAGCTCCACTGCACCAGCGCGAACAGGCCGAAGAACGCCGCGCCCGACTCGAGCGCCTCGGCCAGTACCCGCCCGCGGCCGGTGCGCCCGGGTGCGAAGCGCACCAGGCCGTCGATCGCGAGCGCCGGCACCACCAGCAGGAGCGGGAAGGGCGGCGGAAGCAGGTGCTCGCGCGCGTTGTACACCGGCCCCGCCTGGGGTGAGCCCGGAACGAGCGGCAGCACCCACACCACCAGCGCGACCAGCAGCATGTAGGAGAGCGCCGCCGCGGTGGCGGGGACCCGCGCCCGGCCCGCCGCGCAGTGGGCCGCGAGCACCAGCGGATAGGTCGCGCAGCCGAGCTGGAAGAACACCGCGGAGTGTTGCCGGTTCGCGAAGGTCTGGGGCACGGTGACCACGGCGACCATCGCCAGCAGCGCTCCCGCCGCGAGCGCAGCGGCGAGCGGGCCGCTCGCCTCGTCCTGGCGCGCGATCCAGACCATCCACGCACCCGCCACGACCGCGAAATAGGCCAGCGCCTTGGCCATCTGCGGCGGATGCCAGATTCCCGCGGTGAGGCCGTAGCTGGCCTGCCACCAGCGGTCGAACATCAGCGCCGCGACGAACGCCAGCGCCCCCCAGAGGGTCACCCAAGCCCCCAGCGGCGCGCGCACCGGGCCGAGCGCGACCCCCTCGACACCGTCCCGCGTCGCGCGGCACGCCAGACCGATCGCAGCCGCGGCCGCGAGGGCGACCGCCGCGTAGTTGGCTGCGTGCGGAGGGCCGAAGAACGCGTCGACGCCGATCGTCGACTCCCACGCGAAGTCCCAGAACAGGGTCAGCGGTACCCCGATCGCGGCCAGGAGCAGCAGCACCGCGCGGATGATACCGCGCGAGCATCGAGAAGACGTTTCCCCGAGACTCCGTCCATGGAGACGGACCTTCGAGCGGAGGCCTTCTGGGCGGAGCGGCTGGGCTGTGCCGAGAACGCGTTCTCCGTGGCGGGGCCCACACTGGTCCCGCACCCGCGTGGCAACTCACTGTACGCGTTCGCGACCGGCTCTTCTCTCGTGGTGATGGCTCCGGCGGCGCTGCACGCGGCGATCCGCAGCCTCGCGGATCCGCGGGCGCTGCTCACTCGTGAGGGGGCTCTGGCGCTCGGCCGGCCGATCGCGCGCCTCGTGGGGCCGGCGCGGATCGCCTATCTCCAGCGACTGTTGTCGACCGCGCCCGAGGCGATCGAGCTCGGCTCCGCCGCGGACCCGTCCCTGCAGCGCCTCCGCGCGGCAGTGACTGCCGAGGAGTGGCAGCACGCGAACCTCGACGCGGCCACGCCGCCGCTGTTCGGGATCGCAGCGGACGGGGAGATCGCCGCTGCGGCGGGCGCGGAGCGGCTGCAGGACGCGGTCGCGCACATCGGAGTCCTCGCCCACCCGGCGTTCCGCGGGCGCGGTCTGGCGCGCCGCGCGGTGCAGGCCACGGCTGCCGCCGCCCAGGCCCGCGGTCTGCTGCCGCAGTACCAGACGCTGGCAGCGAATGCACCGGCGCTCGCCATCGCGGCAGCGCTCGGCTTCGAGCTCTTCGCGACCACGCTCTCCGCGGATTTCAGCTCGTGACCGGCCGTCCCTGCTCGTCCCAGCTGGCCGTCTTCGCGGGGAAGTCGGGGCGGTGCACGGGGACGACGCAGAACGGATGGCCGGAAGGCGCGGTCATCACCACGTGGTTGCGGATGCGCGCCTTCACCCGTGCGCCCAGCCGCTCGAGCCGGGCGACCTCGCCGGCGACGTCGTCGGTCTCGATGTCGAGGTGCACCGCGCGCTCGGCGGCGGGAACGCGCTGCAGCAGCACGATCGGCCCGCCGTCGCCGCCGACCCTCCCGCGCAGCGAGCTGTAGATCGGACTGTCTGCGGGCAGGGCCTCGCGGCCCAGCGCACGGCTCCAGAACTCGAAACCGCGATCGGCGTCGCTCTCGGGGCAGTCGATCACGATCGTGGCGAGGCGGCTGCGGTGCATCGATGAGTCTCCTCTGCGTGCTACGTTCGGCGGGTGAGCGGCGAGGTGCTTCGCGGCAGCTGTCTGTGTGGTGAGGTCGTGTTCGAGGTCGATCCGCCGCTGGGCCGGTTTGTGTACTGCTACTGCTCGCGCTGCCGCAAGGCGACGGGCAGCAGCTACGCGGAGAACGTCTACGTCGCGCCGACACAGCTGCGCTGGCTCGCGGGTGCCGAGCGGATCTCGCGCTTCGACCTGCCTTCCGCGCGGAGCTTCGCGACCGCGGTGTGCCGGCGCTGTGGCAGTCCCGTGCCGCATGCGACCCGCAGAGGCCGCGAGATGATCGTCCCGGCGGGCTCGCTCGACGCGGCGGTCGTGCGCCTGCCCCCGAACGAGCGCTGCGAGTGGGACTCCCGCGCCCCGTGGGTCGAGCCATGAGCGACAAGCCGGCCCACCTCGCTCCGCACTACGCGGCGCAGTTCGCCGATCGCAGCGTCGTGTCCGCATACCGCGCCCGGCCGCCCTATCCCGACGAGGTGTTCACGCTGCTCGAGTCACTCCTCCCCGCACCGCTCTCGAGCCGCGTGCTCGAGCTGGGCTGCGGCTCGGGCGACCTCACGCTCGGGCTCGCACCGCGCGTCCAGGCGGTCGACGCGGTCGAGATCTCCGCGCCCATGCTCGAGGCCGCGCGTGCGCGGGCCGTCGGGCGGGCGGCGAACGTGCGCTGGATTGGCTCCAGCGCCGAGGAATTCCAGTCGGAGACGTGCTACGCGCTGGTGGTCGCGGCCGAGAGCCTGCACTGGATGGACTGGGATGTGGTGCTGCCCCGGATCGGGCGCTGGCTCGAGCCGAACGCGCTGCTGGCGATCGTGGACGGGCGGCTGCTCGAAGGGGTGCCCTGGCAGGACGAGCTCTGGCGGCTCATCCAAACCCACTCCACCAACCGCGACTTCCGCCCCGTCGATTTCGTCGCGGAGCTCGTGCAGCGCGGGCTGTTCCGCGAGCTCGGACGGCGGCGCACGGCGTCGGTTGCGCTGGAGCAGAGCGTGGACGACTACGTCGAGTCGTTCCACTCGCGCAACGGCTTCTCGCGCGAACGCATGACCCTGGCGTCCGCGGCGGAGTTCGCTGCCGGCGTCCGCGCGGCCGTGGCGCCCTGGGCGCGCGGCGGAACGATCGCCGCGCGCTACTCGGCGCTGGTGGTCTGGGGGCGGCCTGGCTAGTCCGGGAGCGCAGGCAGGACCCGCGCGAAGAACTCGCGGTCGAGCGCGAAGGTCGGCTCGAGCGCGAGATACTCCGACGCAGTGACCCAGCGCGCCTCGCTCACTTCGCCCGCATCGAGCGCGAGCTCGAACTCGCTCGCGCGCGCGGTCCACCAGTGGAGCCGGTAATCGCCGTCGTCGGTGGGGCACTCCCAGACCTTGGCGAGCGCGGTGACGGACAAGCCCACCTCTTCCGCCACCTCGCGCACCACCGCCTGCGCCTGGGTCTCGCCCGGCTCGATCGCGCCGCTGGGCAGCGACCAGAAGCCTGCGTAGCGGACCCGGGGCCCGCGCCGGATCACGAGCACCCGGTCCTCGCGCCGGATCACAGCCATGACGGCTTCTCTCACCGCGCGAGCTTAGCGACTGGCGTCGCGCGGCTCCGCCCGTCTAGGATCGGGGCGATGGAGGGTCAGGTCGCTCTCGTCACGGGCGCGAGCCGAGGCGTGGGCCGAGGTGTCGCTGCCGCCCTCCACGCGGCGGGTGCGACCGTGGTCGCGACGGGCCGCAGCGTGGTCGCTGCCGACCTCCCGCCCGGGGTGACTCGCGTCGCCTGCGATCACACCAACGACGCGGACACCGTGGCTGTCTTTGCGAAGATCGCGGCGGAGTACGGCCGGCTCGACGTGCTGGTGAACTCGGCCTGGGGCGGATACGAGCGGATGGTCGAGGACGGCCGCTTCACCTGGCCGGCGCCGTTCCACGAGCAGCCGCTCTGGCGCTGGGACGCGATGTTCGCTGCCGGGGTGCGCTCCGCGTTCACGGCGAGCCGGCACGCCGCCCGGCTGATGATCCCGGCACGCCGCGGGCTGATCGCCAACGTCTCCTTCTGGGCGGCGCAGAAACGCGTCGGCAACGCGCTCTACGGCGTCGCGAAGGCGGCGACCGACAAGCTCACGGAGGAGAGCGCGCTCGATCTGGCGCCGCATGGGATCGCCGTCGTCTCGCTCTATCCCGGACTCGTGCGCACCGAAGCCGTCCTGGCCGCGGGCGTGTTCGATCTCTCGAACTCGGAGAGTCCGGAGCTCACCGGCCGCGCCGTCGCTGCACTGGCCCGCGATCCGGACGTGCTCCGCCACACGGGACGAGTCCGCGTGGTCGCCGCGCTCGCGCGCGAGTACGGCTTCACGGACGTCGATGGTCGGCAGCCGCGGCCGCTCGAGGCGAGCGAGGTCTAGCGACCGACCACAAGGAGGGGAGATGCCCAGGCTCGATGCGCGCACGCGCGCCACGCTGATCGGCCACGGACTCGCGGTGATCCTGTTGGGGCTGTTGCTCGGATTTCCCTATGCGCTGGTGATCCAGGGATCGCTCGCGGGCTCGGAGCGCGCGTGGCGCATGGCGCACCTGGAAGGCGTGCTGAACGGGCTCTTGCTGATTGCGGTGGGGGCCGCCGGCGAGTCGATCGCGCTCGGGCCGCGCGCGGCAGCCTGGCTGCGCCGGGCGCTGATCGTCACGGCGTACGGCAACCTCGCAGGCGCGGCCCTGGGCGCGGCCAGCGGCGAGCGCGGGCTAGCTCCCGCGGGGCCCGCGGCCAATCTCGTCGTGTATCTCCTGTTCCTGGCCGCGGTGGTCGCGGTGCTCGGAGGGCTGGGGATCGCCGCGATCGGTGCCTTCCGCGCGGCGCGCGCCGAGTGACTTCACGCGCGCGGACGCCGCTCGTAGCGCACGTCCGGCTCGCACTCCGCGCCCGGACTCACCCCGAAGGCCGTGGGGCGGAAGCCGTGGCGTTCGTAGAAGCGCCGCGCGCGCGAGTTGCGCTGGTGGGTGTACAGCGACAGACCGCCCGGCGAGAGCCCGCTCGCGTGGGCGATCAGCGCGCTGCCGACCCCTCGGCGCTGCGCGGGTGGATCGACGTAGAGCTGCGCGATGAAGCCGTCACGGAGCGCCAGCAGCCCGAGCAGGCGCCCGTCCGAGAGTGCGAGCCACACCTCGTTCTCGCACGCCACCACCTCGCGGAAGTGGCGCAGGTCGTCGTCCGCGCTGTAGCTCATGCGCGCTTCGAGCCAGGGCTGCGTGTCGTCGCGCGAGCGGCGCCACAGCGCGACCACCGACGCGAGCTCGTCCGCGCGCATGCGCCGGATCTCGTGCGAGTCCACCGCTCGATGATATCTTTCGAACGCGGAGGGGGTCTTGGCCGCGAGGAAGAAGCCGGCGGCTGGCCGGTCGCCGTCGCCGACCGTTCGTCCCGATGCGCTCTCGGATGCGCCCGCGGTCGCAGCGCTGGTCACGGCGCTCGGCTACCCGACGAACGCGCGCGACATGAAGGAGCGGCTCGCCGGGCTCTTCGCGGACCCGAACTACGCCACCTTCGTCGCCGAGCTCGATGGCGTGGTCGCCGGCATGGCGGGAGCGTGCCAGGCGCGTTTCTACGAGAAGGACGGTGTGTACGTGCGCCTGGTCGCACTGGTCGCCTCGGAGCAGACCTCGGGCCGGGGGGTGGGCGCCGCGCTGGTGCGCCAGGTCGAGGGCTGGGGCCGCGAACGGGGCGCGAGCGAGATCTTCATCAACAGCGGCGTGCAGCGCGAGTCGGCCCGGCGCTTCTACGAGCGGCTCGGGTACCGGGTGACGGGCGTCCGCTTCTCGAGGGAGCTCGACTGACGGGCGTGTTACCGTGAGCGGGGCGATGGAGACCGAGCCCGCTCCGACCACGCTGCGCCGCCGCGATCCGGACCGGCCGTGGTACGCCTACGCGGCGCGACTCTTGCCGGCGGAGCTCGGGCGCTGGGCCGACCTCGGCTGCGGGCGCGGCGAGTTCATCGAGCAGAGCTCCCCGCGCGAGACGAGCGGAATCGGCGTGGACTACGCGCAGACGAGCGCGCGCGCCTTCCGCGCGGGGGGCCGGCCGGCCGTCGTCGCCGACCTGAATCGCGGGCTTCCGTTCGCGACCGGGTCGCTCGACGGCGCGAGCCTGATCGAGGTGATCGAGCACATCGTCGCGGCCGAGGCGCTGGTCGCGGAGCTGGCGCGCGTGATCCGGCCCGGAGGCTGGCTGGTCGTGACCACACCGAACGTCGTGCACCTGTCCTATCGCTGGCGCGCGCTCACTGGCCACCCTCCCAAGCAGGAGGGCTACCACTACCGCTTCTTCACCCGCGACACGCTGGCGGGGATCTTCGCGGACGCGGGCTTCCGCGTGGCCGCGCAGGCGTCGTTCGGCAAGCAGGCCCTGCTCACCAAGCTCGCCCGGCTCACCGGCAGGCGTGCCGGGCACAAGGTGCGCTACCTGGTGCCGCGGCCGTTCGAGACACTGCTCGCGCAGCACTTCGTGTGGCGGCTCGAGCGTCTGGACGGGAAGTGACTGCGCGGCTGCTGCTGGTGCGCCACTGCGCGTCGTCGGGCCAGCACGCGGAGGCCCCGCTCAGCGACGCCGGGCGCGCGCAGGCCGAGGCGCTCGCGCGGCGGCTCGCTGTGCTGCCGATCGACTTCGCTCTCTCGAGCCCGTACCTGCGCGCGCAGCAGACGCTCGCCCCGTTCACGGAGCGCGCCGGGCTCCCGCTGCACCTCGACGCGCGCTGGATGGAGCGGCGGCTGTCGCCCGAGCCGATCGATCACTGGCGCGAGGTCGTGGCGCGCTCGTTCGTCGATCCGGACTTCCGCGTGCCGGACGGCGAGTCGGGCCGCGAGGTGTTGGAGCGCGGCCGCGCGGCGCTCGACGCCGTGTTCGCACGAGGCTGCGACCTGCCGGTCGTGGCGAGCCACGGGCAGCTGATCTCGCTCTTGCTCCACCACATCGACCCGAGCTTCGGCTTCGCAGGCTGGGAGTCACTCGCGAACCCCGACGTGTTCGAGCTGGAGCGGAACGGGTCGGGCGCTTTGTCGTTCCGGCGGCTGGCGACCGCCTGAGCCGGAGACGTCGGCGTGGACCAGTATCACGTGTGGTGCAACCTGAAGCCGGAGACCTCGGACGTCGCGTTCTCCGAGGACGTGAGCCGCTATCTCGGCGCGCTGCGCGATGGAGGGCGCATCCGCGGCTTCCGGCTGACGCGGCGCAAGCTCGGGCTCGGCCCGCCCGAGCTGCCGGAGTTCCACATCGCGATCGACGTCGACGACCTCGCCCAGCTCGAGCGGGCGTTCCAGGCCGTCTCCGAGCGCGCGGACCCGATCGAGGAGCTGCACGCGCGCGTCAACCAGGTCGCGCGCGACGTGCGCTTCGCCCTCTACCGCGACTTCCCCGATCCCCAGCGCCGGCGCGGCGCCGAGCGCTTCTGAACCCCCCAACACGAGGAAACCGGGATGATCGATCACGTGAGCCTGCGCGTCGGCAACGTCGCGCGTTCGAAGCGCTTCTACAGCGCGGCGCTGGCGCCGCTCGGCTACGCGCTCGACGCGGACTACGGCGACGATGCCGCCGGCTTCGGCGTCGGCGGCAAGGCCGACTTCTGGATCGGCGCGAATCCCGCCGGCGCTGGCGGGCCCGCGCACGTCTGCTTCGTCGCCGCGAGCCGGGCGCAGGTCGACGCCTTCCACAAGGCGGCACTGGCTGCGGGCGGCCGCGACAACGGCGCCCCGGGCATCCGCGCGCAGTACCACCCGAACTACTACGGCGCGTTCGTGCTCGATCCCGACGGAAACAACGTCGAGGCGGTGATCCACACCGCCTAGAGCTCCGCGCGTTCCAGCCAGGGATGGCCCGGGTGGGCGCGCGCGAGCGCCGCGCGCAGCCAGCGACGCGGTTCGGCGTCGAGCAGCGGGGCGACTGCGGCGAAGTCGAGCTCGTCCTTCGGCCGCACGCCCTTGGCCTTGTAGAGCAGCTGGATCTCGGGCCGAAGGTACGGCAGGCCGTGTTCCGTGAACCGGATCAGCTCGTGGATCGGCCGGCGGATCGCGGGCTCGCGCCGGAACACCCAGTCGTCGCCGTCGGACTCGGTGAGCAGGACCTCGAAGCGCCAGGGGTCGCCATCGCGCGCGCGGCACCACACGCAATGCGCGTCTTCGGGGGCGAGCGCGCCCGATGCGAGCAAGCTCAGCTCCCCGTGCGCGGCGTGGCGGTCGAAGCCGCGCAGCGCCGGGATCACACGGGCCTCGTCGCGGCGCAGGATGCCCACGTCGAGGTCGCCGTGGGGGCGCCAGCTCCGCCCGGCGAAGAGCTCGAGCGCGTGGCCGCCCGCGATCCACCAGGACGCCGGCTGCGACGCGAACAGCGCCCGGAGCTGGTCGAGCTCGAGCGGCTGCCACACCCCGTAGCGCGGATCCGGCACGTGCGGAGGGTGCGTGCGCCTGCGCCGCGCGTCCAGTACACACCCCGCGTGAGGCACCGCCGCCGCGCGATCTTCCACCTCGCGACCGAGTCGGAGCTGCAGTCGGGCATCGGCCCGGCACACTACCGGCCCGCGCGGCTGGCCGAAGACGGCTTCGTGCACTGCTGCGGCGACGTCTCGACCGCCCTGGCGGTCGCGCGCGACTACTTCGGCGCTGCGGCCGAGCCGGTGTTCGCGCTCGAGCTCGAGCCCGCACGCCTCGACGCGGAGCTGGTGTTCGAGTCTCCCGCGCCACTTCCGGGCATGCCCGCGAGTCACCTGGCGCAGGCGAGCGCCTTTCCACACGTCTACGGTGCGATCGCGCTGCGCGCGATCTCCGGCGCGGCGAGGCTCGAGCACAAAGGCAGCGACTTCTCCTGGCCCGATCGCTTCGCGCCGCTCGCCGAGTCACTCGCGGACTCGATCGGCGCGCGCCTCGGCTCGAGCGAGCTGCACGGCCTCGCCGCGCTGCGGCAGCTGCGGCGCGTGCTCTCCCGCAGGCTGCGCGCGGCGCCGGGCCGGCTCGTGATCGAGCTCGCGGCGGCGCTCATCGACAGCGGCGCGCCCGGCGCGCGCGTGCTCGCGAGCGAGCTCGTGCTGCACCATCCGACCGCGCTCGACGGGATCTCGCGCCGCGACGTGCGCGGGCTCGCGGGCGTGCTCGCGAGTTGGAGCGACGTCGACGTGTTCGCCTGCATGATCGCGGGTCAGGCGCTGCGGCGCGGCGCGCTGCCGGAGGCCGACGTACTGCGCTGGGCTCGCTCGCGCGACCGCTTCTGGCGGCGCGCGGCGCTGGTCGCCACGGTGCCGCTGAACGTCCGGGCGCAGGGAGGGTCGGGCGACGCGCGGCGCACCTTGCGCGTGTGCAGCGCGCTCGCCGGCGATCGCGACGACACCGTCGTGAAGGCGCTGTCCTGGGCGCTCCGCGCCCTGGCCGAGCGCGACGCGCCGGCGGTGCGCCGCTTCGTCGCGTCGAAGCGCGCACGGCTCGCACCGCGCGTGCTCCGCGAGGTGCGGAACAAGCTGCGCACCGGCCTGAAGAACCCGGGCCGGCGAGCTGAGGTGGAGCCATGCCCGTCGAGGTGATCGGAATCGACCACGTGTACCTGGCGGTGAGCGACCTCGCGCGCTCGGGGCGCTTCTACGACGGCGTGATGCGCGTGCTCGGCTACGCCCGCGCCGAGTCCGAGATCGGCGGCGATCCTCACGTGCACTACTACAACCGGCAGTTCGGCTTCTCGCTCAGGCCCGCGCGCACGGCGACTCCGCACGATCCCTACGCGCCCGGGCTCCATCACTTCTGCTTCCGGGTCGTCGACGAGGGCGCGGTCGACCGCGCCTGCGCGGAGCTCCGGGCGCTCGGAGTCGCGGCCAGCGATCCGCGGCTCTACCCGGAGTACTCACCGGACTACTACGCGACCTTCTTCGAGGATCCCGACGGCATTCGCCTCGAGATCACGAACTTCCGCGAGAACCGGCGCCGGCGCATGTTCGACTGGGACGAGGCCGCGCGGCCGCCGCGCTAGGCCGTCTTCCACCGCAGCAGAGCGCTGCGTACCAGAAGAGGGGCCGCGGGCCTATGCTGTCCGACCTCGCCTTGACCGCCCTCGATCTCACAGTCCGCGCCTCGACCTACGGCAAGACGCCCACCGAGCTCGTCGCCCGCGTCCACGACTACACGCGCGCGGAGCGCATGCGCCGCGGGCTGCGCGCCTTCGCCCCGGTGTTCGGCGGAGCCTGCTGCGTGCTGCTCATCCCGCCCCACATCCCCTGGTTCACGATCACCACGATCGTGGGGATCGTGATCGGCGTGCGGAAGTACAGGCAGGTCCGCGAGTTCGTCTCGCTGCACGGGACCTGCCCGGCCTGCCAGAAGGAAGACGACCTGCGGCTGCCCGAAGCGCTGCCGGTGATCCAGCGCTGCGTCCATTGCGGCTCGTTCCTGAAGCTGGAGCCGATCTGACGCTGTTCAGTTACGGCTCGCTCGAGTTCGCGGCGGTGATGCGCGCCGTGACGGGCCGCAGCTTCGGGCACGAGCCCGCCCGCCTGTTCGGCTGGCGGCGCACCTGCTTTCGCGGGCGCAGCTATCCGGGGATTCGCGCAGACTCGGCGGTCAGCACCTCCGGGACGCTGTGGCACGGGATCGATCCGCACGCGGCAGAGCTGCTGGACCGCTTCGAGACCGCAGACTACGAGCGCCGCACGCTGCCCGTGCGCACCGCCCGCGGCAGTGAAGTCGAGGCCGACGTCTACGTGGTCCGCACCGCTTCGCTCCACCTGCTCTCGCACGAGCCGTGGGAGCGCGCGCGCTTCGCGCGCGAGTCGCTCGAAGCGTTCCTGCGTGCGCTCAGGCGGTAGGGTGCTGGAAGGTCAGGGAGTCGTTGGTCCGACACTTTTCTGCGTCGATCGCGCTCTTCACCTGCAGGTAGCCCGGCCAGCCGTAGAACGGGATGAAGCCGAGCCAGAACTTCTTCTGGGGCGCCTTCTCGAAGTCTCCGAAGCCCTTCAGGTACCACTCGCCGACGCCGGGGTGCAGGATGGACCACCACATCGCGCCCTGCGACGACTTGCCGTGACAGACGTAGTCGTCTTGAGCGCCAGCGGACGGCGCGAACGCGAGCAGTGTGATCGCGAGCACAAGACAAGCAAGGATTCGCTGCATGAGCCACTCACCTCTTCCCACTGAGACGCCGGTCCGGATCTTCGCATTCGGCCGGGCTGCCTGCCAGAATCTACACAGGAAAGTGTAGAAAACGGACCCCGGTCCGGGCTCGGGGAAGGACGCCGGCGGGGGCCTGTCAGGACGCACGGTTCGGGCGCGAGCTTGCGCACTCTCGCGGGGGCGTGTACCCAAGGCGCGTCCCCGACGGGCGCGGGGGGAGGTCGAGCATGCGGGGGGCATTGCGCGCGGCCGCGTGGCTGGCGGCGGCGGGGCTCGTCGCTCTGGGGTGTGGCGGCGGCGGGGAAGGCGCGAACGAGATCGCGGTGGGCCACGTGGCGTCGATGACGGGCGACACCGCCACCTTCGGGCGCAGCGCGGACGAGGGCATGCGCATGGCGATCGAGGAGCTGAATGGCGCGGGTGGCGCGCTCGGCAAGAAGCTCGACCTGCTCACCGAGGACGACCGCTCCGTCACCGAAGAGGCGCGGACGGCGGCGCAGAAGCTGATCCAGCGCGACCACGTGGTGGCGCTGCTGGGCGAGGTGGCCTCGTCGCGCTCGCTCGCGGCCGCTCCGGAAGCCCAGCGGGCCAAGGTGCCCATGATCTCCCCGGGCTCGACCAACCCCAAGGTGACCGAGGTGGGCGACTACGTCTTCCGCGCCTGCTTCATCGACCCCTTCCAGGGCGCGGTGATGGCGCGTTTCGCGCTGGGCGAGCTGCACGCCCGGCGGCTCGCGATCCTGTTCGACTTCAAGCAGGACTACTCGGTGGGCCTGGCGGACTTCTTCCGCGACACCGTCAAGAAGAGCGGCGGCGAGATCGTGGCGGACGAGCGCTACACCTCGGGCGACATCGAGTTCCGCGCCCAGCTCACCACCATCCGCGCGGCCAACCCCGACGCGATCTTCGTGCCGGGGTACTACACGGAGCTGGGGCTGATCGCGAAGCAGGCGCGCGAGCTCGGCATCAACGTGCCGCTGCTCGGCGGCGACGGCTGGGACTCGGAGAAGACGCTGGAGATCGGGGGCGAAGCCGTCGAGGGGGACTACTTCTCGACTCACTACGCCGCGGACTCGGACGACCCGCACGTGCAGGAGTTCGTGAAGCGATTCCAGTCGAAGTACGGCTCGACCCCCGACGCGATGGCGGCGCTGGGCTACGACACGGCGGGGATCCTGGCCGACGCGCTCAAGCGGGCGGGCTCGACCGACGGCCCGAAGCTGCGCGACGCGATCGCCGCCACGAAGGGCTTCGCCGGCGTCACCGGCAAGATCTCGATCGACGAGAAGCGCAATGCGCGCAAGGACGCGGTGGTGCTGCAGATCCGCGGCGGCAAGTTCCACTTCTACCGCACCGTCTCCGCCGACTAGCGGCCGGGTGCCGTGGACAACCTGATCCAGCAGCTCTTGAACGGAATCACCTGGGGCTCGATCTACGCGCTGATCGCCCTCGGCTACACCATGGTCTACGGCGTGCTGCGCCTGATCAACTTCGCCCACGGCGAGGTGTACATGATGGGCGCGATGACCGGCTACTACACCGCGCGCTGGCTGGGTCTCGCCACCGCGCCGGGCGTGGCGGGTCTCGCGCTGGTGCTCGCCGTCTCGATGCTGGCCTGTGGCCTGCTGGGCGCGGTGATCGAGCGGGTGGCCTACCGACCGCTGCGCAGCGCCGGGCGTCTGGCGCCGCTGATCACCGCGATCGGGGTCTCGCTGCTGTTGCAGAACACCGGGCAGCTGGTGTTCGGCGCCGACCCGAAGTTCTTCCCCGCACTCGTGCGCAGCGAGGAGATCTTCCGCTCCGGCGCGATCGCGATCTCGAACATCCAGCTCACGGTGCTGGTGACTGCGGTCGTGCTGATGGCGGCGCTCGAGTACATCGTGCAGCGCACGCGCTTCGGCCGCGCCATGCGCGCGGTGTCCTACGACGCGCCGGCCGCCGCGCTGATGGGCGTGCCGGTCGACCGGGTGATCACCGGCACGTTCGTGCTGGGCTCGATGCTGGCCGCCGCCGCAGGGATCCTGGTCGGGCTGTCGAATCCCAAGATCGAGCCGCTGATGGGCCTCATGCCCGGACTGAAGGCGTTCGTGGCTGCGGTGCTCGGGGGGATCGGAAGCGTGCCCGGCGCGATGGTCGGCGGGCTCCTGCTCGGAGTGATCGAGACACTCGTGACCGGCTACCTGTCGAGCACGTACCGCGATGCGATCGCCTTCGTGATCCTGGTCGTCATCCTGCTCTACCGGCCGACGGGGATCTTCGGTCAGCCGCAGACCGAGAAGGCCTAGGCGGTGAGCCGCGCGAGTCTCGTGCGGCTCGCGGGCGCCGGGCTCGCGCTCGTGGCGCTGCACGAGCTGCCGCTCGCGCTGAACCCTTATTTCGTGACCATCCTGGCGCGCATCGGCATCGCGATCATCGCTGCGGTGAGCCTGCAGCTGGTGAACGGCTTCACCGGGCAGTTCTCGATCGGCCACGCCGGCTTCATGGGGCTCGGCGCGTACGCGTCGGCGGCGTTCTCGGTCTATCTCGGGGCGGGGGCGCTCGACGCGCTCGGCGGGGCGCTGCCGGCGGGGCTGGCGCGGCTGGTCTACTTCCCCTTCCCCCTGGTCTGCGGGGGCGCGGTCGCCGCCGCTGCAGGCCTGGTGGTCGCGGTGCCGACGCTGCGGCTGCGGGGCGACTACCTGGCGATCGCCACGCTGGGGGCCGGCGAGATCATCCGCATCGCCATCCTGAACGTCGACGCGGTCGGCGGCGCGCGCGGCTTCTCCCTGGCGTCTGCCGCGCACCCGGGGGTCGACCTGCGCTTCGACAGCCTCGCCGGGGTGTACGGCGTGGCGGCGCTGGTGATCGCGGCGATCGCGCGCCTGGTCTACGCAGGCGGCGGCCTCGCCTTCCGCGCGGTGCGCGAGGACGAGACTGCGGCCGAGTCACTGGGCATCGCCACCACCCGGGTGAAGGTCGAGGCGTTCCTGGTGTCGAGCTTCTTCGCGGGCGTCGCGGGGGCGCTGTTCGCGCACAGCGAAGGCTACATCCACACCAACAGCTTCAGCTTCGTGCGCTCGTTCGAGATCGTGACCTTCGTGGTGCTCGGCGGGCTCGGCTCGCTCTCCGGGGCGATCGTCGCCGCGGCGGTGCTGACGGCTGCGCCGGAGCTGCTGCGGGGACTGGGCGAGTGGCGGATGATCCTCTACTCGCTGCTGTTGATCGCTGCAATGATCCTGCGGCCGCAGGGCCTGCTGGGGCAGCGCGAGCTCTGGCCGCTCTCGCGCATCGGCGCGCCCGAGGCGCGTGAGAAGGCGGATGGCGTTCCTCGAGCTTAGCGGGCTCACCGTCCGTTTCGGCGGGCTCACCGCGGTGTCGCGGCTCGACCTCTCGGTGGAGGAGGGGGCGCTGGTCGCGCTGATCGGGCCGAACGGTGCGGGCAAGACCACCGCGTTCAACGTGATCACCGGCGTGTACGCGCCCAGCGAAGGCGGCGTGCGGCTCGGCGGCGCCGAGATCGGCGGCCGCAGCCCGCACGCGATCTGCGCGCGCGGCGTCGCGCGCACCTTCCAGAACATCCGCCTGTTCCGGGGACTGTCGGCGCTCGACAACGTGCGCGCCGCGCTGCTCGGTGCGCACCGGGTCGGGCTGCGCGACGTGCTGCGCGGCCGGCACTGGCGCGAGCGGGAGCGCCTCGCCGAGCAGGAGGCGCGCGACCTGCTCGCGGAGCTCGGGCTCGCCGCCAGCGCCGACGCGCGCGCCGACTCGCTGCCCTACGGCGAGCAGCGCAGGCTGGAGATCGCGCGCGCGCTGGCGACGCGCCCGAAGCTCCTGCTCCTGGACGAGCCGGCTGCGGGCATGAATCCCGCCGAGAAGCAGGCGCTGCGCGAGCTGGTGGCACAGCTGCGCCGCGCGCACGGGCTCACCATCGTGTTGATCGACCACGACGTCTCGTTCGTGATGAACCTGTCGGAGCGCGTGGCCGTGCTCGACCACGGCGAGAAGATCGCCGACGGCGCGCCCGCCGTGGTGCGCCGCGATCCGAAGGTGATCGAAGCGTATCTGGGCCCCGACTCGGACGCGGAGGTCGCACAGTGAGCGAGACGCTGCTCGCCGTCGAGTCACTCGACGTCCATTACGGCGCGATCCACGCGCTCCGCGGCGTCTCGTTCGAGGCGCGCGCGGGCGAGATCGTGACGCTGATCGGCTCGAACGGCGCGGGGAAGTCGACGCTGCTGCGCGCGATCTCGGGCTTGGTGCGGCCGAGCGCCGGGCGCGTGCTGCTGCGCGGCAGCGACTCCACTCGCGCGGCGCCCGAGGCGATCGTCGCGCTGGGCTGCTCCCACGTGCCCGAGGGCCGGCGCATCTTCGCGAACCTCACCGTGCGCGAGAACCTGCAGATGGGCGCCTGGCCGCGCCGCATTCCCGAGGACGAGGGGCTCGAGCGCGTGCTCGGGCTGTTCCCGCGCCTGCGCGAGCGGCTCGGCCAGGCGGGCGGGACGCTCTCGGGCGGCGAGCAGCAGATGCTCGCGATCGGGCGCGCGCTGATGGCCGCGCCCGCGGTGCTGCTGCTCGACGAGCCTTCGCTGGGGCTCGCGCCACTGCTGGTGCGGCAGATCTTCGAGATCGTGCACGAGATCAACGCGCAGGGCACGACGGTGGTGCTGGTGGAGCAGAACGCCCACCAGGCGTTGCGACTCGCGCACCGCGCATACGTGCTCGAGACCGGCGCGCTCGCACTCTCCGGCGAGGCCGCCGAGCTCGCGCGCGATCCACGCGTGCGGCGCGCCTATCTCGGCGACGCCGGTGGAGAGTAGGATGGCGCCGATTGAGTCGCGAAAGCAGCTCCCGAACCTCCTCTCGGGGCTGCGCATCGCGCTCGTCCCCGTACTCGTGTGGCTCGCCTGGAGCCAGCACCCGACGCTGTTCCTGTTCGCGTTCGCGTTCTCGCTCGCGACCGACCTCGCCGACGGCTTCTTCGCTCGGCGCCTGCACGCCGGGTCCGAGCTGGGCGCCCGGCTCGACAGCTGGGGCGACCTCGCCACCTACGCGGTGTTTCCGCTGTGCGCGTGGTGGCTCTTCCGAGCGCAGGTGACCGACCAGCTGCTCTTCGTGGTCGCCGCGCTGGTCGCTTTCGCCGCGCCCACGCTGGTGGGACTGGCGAAGTTCCGGCGCATCACCAGCTACCACACCTGGCTGGCGAAGGCCGTGGCGATCGCGATGGGCGTCGGGCTGATCCTGTATCTCGGCTTCGACCTGCCACGCGTGTTCCAGGGGGCGGTACTGTTCCTGATGGTGGAGTCGATCGAGGAGATCGCGATCACCGCGGTCCTGCCCCAGTGGCGCGCGAACGTGCCGTCGATCTTCGCGGCGCTGCGCATCGCGCGCGCCGCGAAGCCCGCCGCGCTGGTGGCGCTCGCGCTCTTCGCGGGGGCGCGACTGGTGCACGCACAGGCGCTCCCGGACCTGGTGCCCGGGGTCTCCGACGTGCATCTCGAGGAGGACGCGGAGGTCGACTCCGGCGACGTCGCCGAGGGCTGTGCCACGGACACGATCGCGCGCGACCTGCTGCGCCTCACCTTGACCACGTTCAACGAGGGCCAGGCCTCGCTCGACCTCGGCGATCCGAACTGTCCCGACTGCGCGACGCACCCCGACCAGGTCTGCGGCAATCCCGACTTCGTCTGCAGCCCGGCGGGCGGCCACAACCACCCCCACTACCAGGACTTCCTGCGCTACGAGGTGACCGAGGACCCCAACGCGGCGGCCGCCGCCACCGGCGGCAAGCGCAGCTTCTGCCTCGAGGACTCGCAGTGCCTCGCCGGGTTTCCGGCCAACCGGCACACCTGCACCGACCAGGGCATCGGCGCGGGCTGCTGGGACGTGTACGAGTACTTCCTGGGCTGCCAGTACGTCGACGTGACCGACCTGCCCGACGGCGACTACTTCCTGCGCGTCACCGTCGATCCGCTGAACCAGATCGCGGAGTCGGACGAGAGCAACAACGTGCTGGTGCAGCCCGTGACGATCGCCCGCGCTCCGCTGGCGGACACGCCGATGGAAGGTCTCGGGCTGGTGCTGAAGCCGCAGCACGTGCTGCAGATCCACGCGAGCTCGCCGGGCCCGGTCGACCTGGGCGGGACCAACGGCGATCCGCTGCGCGCGGGAGGGACGCTCTACGTGCGCGACACCGTCGCGGGCGACGAGGTCGCGTTCGGGCTCCCTGCGGGCGGCTGGAAGCGCCTGGGACGCGCCGACCATCCGCGCGGGTTCCGCTACCGCGGCAAGGGCACCGACGACGACGCCTGCCTCTCGGTGGAGGTCTCGCGCGCGGGGCTGCGGATCCGCTGCAGCCTGAAGGGACAACACGGCCACTTCGTGACCCCGGTCCAGGGCGACGTGTCGGTGCGCCTCCTGCTCGGCGCCGCGGAACGGCGCTTCTGCTCCAGCTTCGGCGGACACACGCTGCGCAACGACACGACGCTGGTGAAGCGGCACGGTGCGCCGCTGGCGGGCTGTGACGCGAAGTGAGGCGCTCCACGCGGTCCTGTTCGACCTGGACGGCGTGCTGGTGGACAGCTACGAGGTCTGGTTCCACCTCTTGAACCAGGCGGCGCGCGACTTCGCGGCGCCGCCGATCGCGCGCGAGACGTTCGCCGCCTGCTGGGGACAGGGCATCGCCGCCGACGTGGAGCGCTTCTTCCCCGCCCGCTCCATTCCCGAGGTCGAGGCCTACTACCACGCGCACTTCATGCAGCAGGCGACACATCTCCGTGTCGATCCTGCCGCGGCCAGCGTGGTGCGCACGCTGCGCGCGCGCGGGCTCGCGCAGGCGCTCGTCACCAACACCCCGGCGCCGCTCGCGGGCGAGATCGTCGGATTCGCGGGGCTCGAGCTCGACGCGATCGTCGGCGGCACCGACGTGCCCCGCAGCAAGCCCGCGCCGGACATGGTGCTGGAGGCCTGCCGGCGCCTGGGCGTCGACCCGCGCGCCGCGCTGGTGGTGGGCGACTCGAGCTACGACCGCCTGGCGGCGGAGAGCGCGAAGGTGCGCTTCGTCGGCCTGCGGCTCGACGGCGAACACCGCATCGAAGCGCTCTCCGAGCTCCCCACGCTGGTCGAGTCGACGCTCGCGCGGAGCTACTGAAGCGGCGTCAGATCGATCCGGTACAGGTCGGCCACGTTCTGCGAGAGGATCGCCCGGCGCTGCTCCTCGCTGAGGTCCCGCGCGTGCTCGGCGAGCATCTCCTGCGACCACGGCCAGGTCGAGTCGCTGTGCGGGAAGTCGTTCGCCCACATCAGCCGCCGCCAGTTCATCTGGTCGGCGCTCTTGAACGCGACCCAGTCGTCCTGGAAGGTGGTGTAGATGTGCTCGCGGAAGTACTCGGACGGCAGCTTCGACAGCTGCTGTCCCGCCGGGAGCCAGTAGCGGTGGCGCTTGTAGGCGTGGTCCATCCGGTACATGTAGTGCGGCACCCAGCCGGCGTCGGCCTCGACGCAGACCACGCGCAGCCGGGGATGGCGCTCGAACACGCCCCCCAGGATCAGCGTGCCCATGATGTCCTGGCAGCCGCGGATGATCGACAGGAAGCTGTTCATCTTCGGCCCGCGCGTCGGTGAGGTCTCGCGCACGGTGAGGATGTGGAACGAGAGCGGCAGCTCGAGTGCGACCGCAGCCTCCCAGAAGTCGTCGTAGCGCGCGGAGTCGTAGTCCTCGACCGCGGGATTGCCCGGCATCATCACGCCGCGCAGCCCGAGCGCCTTGATCCGGCGCAGGTCCTCGATGCCTTCCTCGGGCGAGCGCATCGCGGTCTGCCCCACGCCGAGCAGGCGGTCCGGATGGGCCGAGCAGAACTGGGCGATCCAGCGGTTGTACGCGTCGAAGCAGGCCTTCTTGTAGTCGAAGTCCGAGTGGTTGCAGAGCACCATGCCGACGGTGGGGTAGATCACTTCGGCTGCCACTCCGTCGCGCTTCTGGTCGGCCATGCGCGCCTCGGGGTCCCAGCCGCCGCGGTGCAGCTCGGCGAACTTGGTGCCCTTGATGCGGATCTCCTCGGGCGGCTTGCCGGCGGCGGCCGCGAGCCCCACCAGCACGGGCCGCGACATGCCGTCCACCACGAACACGTCTCCGACTTCGCCGACTTCCTCCATGCGCGGCGCGCGCTCGCGGAACGCCTTGTCGATGAAGTCGCTGTAGGTGTTGGGCGGCTCGGTGACGTGCGAGTCCGCGGAGATGATCGGGTAGCTCATCGGAAAGCTCCTCTCCCCCCCATGATAAGCTGCCCGGGCGTCCGTCCACCAATCGATCATCCAGCGAGGTCCGAGCCCATGGATCTGAGCTACAGCGCCGAGTACGAGGCGTTCCGAACCGAGGTGAAGGCCTTCATCGCGGGCCACTGGCCGCTGCGCGGCGACGAGGCGAAGCTGCCCGGCGACAAGCGAGCGGCGCTGTTCCGCGAGCGCGCCATCGCGGCGGGCTTCCTCGCGCGCTCGATCCCCAGGTGCTACGGCGGCTCGGAGCAGCCTGCCGACGTGCTGCGCGCGCAGATCATCCGCGAGGAGTTCTTCCGCGCCCGCGCGCCCGGCGAGATGGCCGGCATCGGACCGAGCATGCTCGTGCCCACGCTGCTCGAGAAGGGTAGCGAGTGGCAGAAGGAGAAGTTCATCGCGCCGACCATCCGCGGTGACGTCATCTGGTGTCAGGGCTACAGCGAGCCTGGCTCGGGCAGCGACCTGGCGTCGCTGCAGACGCGCGCCGAGCTACGCGGCGACGAATGGGTGATCAACGGCCAGAAGATCTGGACCAGCGGCGCGCACCGGGCCGACTACATGTTCTGCCTCTGCCGCACCGAGCCCGAGGCGCAGAAGCACGCGGGCATCTCCTACCTGCTGCTGTCGATGAAGCAGCCGGGGATCGAGGTGCGGCCGCTGCGGCAGATGACCGGCGCCGCCGACTTCAACGAGGTGTTCTTCACCGACGCGCGCACGCCCAGGGACTGGATCGTCGGCAAGCGCGGCGAAGGCTGGATCGTCTCGCGCACCACGCTGAAGCACGAGCGCAACATGATCGGCGACGCGCAGAACGCGCTCGCCACTTTCGAGGGGCTGGTGCAGCTGGCCCGGCGCACCACCCGGAACGGCCGGCCCGCGATCCAGGATCCCGCGATCCGCCAGCGCCTGGTGCAGCTCGAGGGGACCGTGCGCGCGCACCAGTACTCGGGCTACCGGCAGCTGACCAAGGCGGCGAAGGGACAGGACCCCGGGCGGGTGCAGCTGATGAACAAGCTGGTATCGACGAACATCGGCCAGGAGGTCGCGAAGCTCGCACTCGACCTGCTGGGCGACGACGCCTTGCTCGAGCCCGGCGACCGCCAGCTCGGCGGGCCGCGCGACAATGCGCAGTGGGTCGGGCAGTTCATGTGGTCGCTGGGCAGCGCCGTTGCGGGCGGCACCGCCAACATCCAGCGCAACGTGATCGGCGAGCGCGGGCTGGGTCTGCCGCGCGACGCCGCGGTGCAGAGGAGCTAGCCGCCCGTGAACTTCGATCTGTCCGAGGAGCAGGAGCTGCTGCAGGAGACGGTGCGCCAGTTCGCCGCGAACGAGTGCCCGCCGACGCGCGTGCGCGCGATCTTTGACGGCGACGAAGGCCACGATGCCGCGCTGTGGAAGGGGCTGGTCGAGCTGGGCCTGGGCGCGGTGGCCGTGCCCGACGAGTTCGGCGGCGCGGGGCTGGAGCTGCTCGACCAGGCGCTGGTGGCCGAGGTGCTCGGCGCGGCCGCGCTGCCCGGCCCGTTCCTGGGCCACTCGCTGGCGGGGCTGGCGATCCTGTGGGGCGGTAGCGACGCGCAGAAGAAGACCTGGCTGCCCAAGCTCGCGAGCGGCGAGCTGCTCGGCACGGTCGCGTTCGCCGAAGGCGACGCGCGCTGGCAGCCCGAGGACTGGGCGCTCGCCGGAGGGGCGACACTTTCCGGTGTCAAGACCGCGGTGCCCTTCGGCGTGCAGGCCGACCTGCTGGTGGTGGGGACGGCGGGCGGCGGGCTGGCGCTGGTCGAACCCGGCGCGCGCGGCCTCGCGCGCCAGGCGCAGCCGGGGGTCGACCGCACCCGCCGCATCGCCGAGCTGCGCTTCGACGCCACGCCCGCGCAGCCGCTTCCGCACGGCGTGGGCGCGTCCGCGCGGGTGCGCGATGCAGGCCTGGTGCTGCTCGCGGCCGACGCCTTCGGCGGAGCGCAGAAGCTGCTCGAGCTGTCGGTCGAGTACGCGAAGACGCGGCAGCAGTTCGGCGTCACCATCGGCAGCTTCCAGGGCCTGAAGCACCAGCTCGCCAACCTCGCGGTCGAGATCGAGCCCGCGCGCGGGCTCTACTGGTACGCCGCGCACGCGTTCGACCGCGTGCCCGACGAGTCCGCGCGCAGCGCGGCGCTCGCCAAAGCGCACTTGACGCAGGTGTACATGCAGGCGGCGCGCGACTCGGTCGAGGCGCACGGCGGCATCGGCTTCACCTGGGAGTGCGACGTCCAGATCTACTTCAAGCGGGCGATGTTCGACCGCGCGTTCCTGGGAACCCCGTCGATCCACCGCGAGCGCGCCGCCGCGCTCGCGGGCTGGTGAGGAGGCACTCCATGGCCGAGGCGCACACGCTGTTCGATTTGAAGGACGGCATCGCGACCATCACGCTGCACCGCCCCGAACGCATGAACGCGTGGACCGCGCAGATGGGCGTCGAGATCAACCAGCACCTGGTGCGCTGCGACGAAGACGACGCCGTGCGCGCCGTGGTCGTCACCGGGGCCGGCCGCGCGTTCTGCGCCGGCGCGGATCTCGAGCGCGGGGGCGAGACCTTCGCCGGCGGCCCCGAGGGCGCGCCCGGGCGCCCGGTGCGCACGATCCAGCCGTGGGAGGTGCGCAAGCCCATCATCGCAGCGATCAACGGCCCCGCCGTCGGCGTCGGCATGACGCTGCCGCTGCAGTACGACATGCGCGTGGCCGCGGTCGACGCCAAGCTCGGCTTCCTGTTCGTGCGCCGCGGCGTGATGACCGAGCTGTCGAGCACCTGGATCCTGCCGCGGCTCGTCGGCATCGCGCGCGCCGCCGATCTCCTGCTGTCGGGCCGCATCGTGCTGGGCAGCGAGGCCGCGGCGCTCGGGCTGGTGAACGAGGCGGTGCCCGCCGGTGAGGTGCTCGCGCGCGCGCCCGCGATCGCGCGCGAGATCGCCGAGAACTGCGCGCCCGTCTCGGTGGCGCTCACCAAGCGCATGATCTGGGAGCACCTCGGCGGCCCGCCGCCGCTCGAGGTGGCCAAGCGCGAGGCGAAGGCGCTCTACGCGCTGGGCAGGATGGCCGACGCGCGCGAAGGCGTGACCAGCTTCCTCGAGAAGCGCAAGCCGCGCTGGACGCTGTCGCCGACCAAGGACATGCCGCCCTCGGAGCCGATCTCCTAGTCCGCGCGCCCTCGCATGTCGACGCAGGCCGACTGCATCTTCTGCAAGATCGCGCGCGGCGAGGCTCCGGCGCACCGTGTGTGCGAGGACGAGCGCACGCTCGCGTTCATGGACATCTTCCCGGTCACCGACGGCCACACGCTGGTGATCACGAAGGACCACTTCGAGAACGTGTTCGAGACCGACGAGGACGCGCTCGCAGCGGTCGCGCGCACCTCGCATCGCGTGGCCGCGGCGATCCGCTCCGAGCTCTCGCCCGACGGCCTGATGGTGTTCCAGCTGAACGGCCGCGCCGCCGGCCAGACGGTGTTCCACTATCACATGCACCTGATGCCGCGCGCGCAGGGCGTGCCGCTGGCGCTGCACACGCGCGTTCCGGGCGTGCCTGCGCGGCTGGCCGAGCTCGCGGGGAGACTCGCGCGCGCGCTCGTGGCCAGCGCGGTGGTCTTCGCGTGCATCGGAATCGCCGGCTGTGCGTCCAACCGCGAGCGCGAGCTGTGGAAGAACGAGTGGAACGGCCGCCTCGATGCGATGAAGAGTGACTGGGAGCACCCGTGCGCGACCCGGCCCTTCATCGCCTGGGCCGACGGCTTCCTGGGCGACTGCGAGAACGAGCCGCGCGGCGACGCCGACTGTGACGCACGTCTCGCCTGGGTCGACGAACGCGTCCAACAATGCCGCGCGTGGACGGCCTGGCAGCTGCGCAACTTCAATCAGCACCAGCGCAGCGAGGGCGCGGCTCCGTCGATGCGCATCGAATGAACGGGCCCAACGGCGTCGGCGACGCCCGCCCGAACGGCTGAAAACGAGGGCTCGCTGTCATTGCAGCCAGGCCGCGGCCGGGCCATCCTTGGCCGCATGAAGATCCTGCCCACGAATCCTGCCGAGCGCGTCCGGCGCGTGGTGATGGTCGCGTTCCCGAATGCGCAGATCCTCGACGTCACCGGGCCGTTGCAGGTGCTGGCCAGCGCGAACACGCGGCTCGACGTCCTCGGCGACCGCCGCTCGCCGCGCTACGCGCTCGAGCTGGTGTCGAAGCAGGCGGGAGCGTTCACCTGCTCGTCGGGGCTCGAGCTGGTGGCGAAGCACGCGCTGCGCGACGTGCGCGGACCGGTGGACACGCTGCTGGTCGCGGGCGGCGAGGGCACGGTCGCGGCGGTGAACGACCGCGCCTACGTCGAGTTCCTGCGCCGCACGGCACCGCGCGCGCGGCGGGTGGCCTCCGTCTGCACCGGGACGATGCTGCTGGCCGAAGCGGGCCTGCTCGACGGCCGGCGTGCCGTCACGCACTGGGCGTACTGCGAGGCGCTGGGTCGGCGCTATCCGAAGCTCGCGGTCGAACCCGACGCGATCTTCGTGCGCGACGGCAAGTTCTGGAGCTCGGCTGGCGTGTGCGCGGGCATGGACCTGGCGCTCGCCCTGGCGGAGGAGGACCACGGCCGCGAGCTCGCGCTCACGATCGCGCGCTGGATGGTGATCTTCCTCAAGCGGCCGGGCGGGCAGTCGCAGTTCAGCAGCCATCTCGCCGCACAAACCGTCGCGCCCGGGCCGCTCGGCGACCTGCCGGAGTGGATCGTCGCCAACCTGGGGGCCGATCTCTCGGTCGAGCGCCTGGCCGCGCGCGCGGCGATGAGCCCGCGCAACTTCGCCCGCGTGTTCCGACGCGAGACCGGCGCGACCCCGGCGAAGTTCGTCGAGCGTGCTCGACTGGACGCGGCGCGGCGCGGCCTCGAGGACGGCGGGCTCAGCCTCGAACAGATTGCGGACCGCTGCGGCTTCGCATCCGCCGAGCAGATGCGCCGCGCGTTCCAGCGCCACCTGCACATCGTACCGATCGACTACCGTAGACGCTTCCATTGCCAGGCGGCCACGGCTCAGCCTGCGCCGTTGCGCGCGATGGGGGGAAGGAGACACGCATGAGCGACACAGTCAGCCGGCGCCTCGGCGCCCTCTTGTTCCCGGGATTCGAGCTCCTCGATACGTTCGGGCCGCTCGAGATGTTCGGCAATATGCCGGGCGCGGTCGACATCGTCACCGTCGCCGAGCGCAAGGGGCCGGTGCGCAGCGGGCAGGGACCGTCGGCGATGGCCGACTACGGCTTCGACGATTGCCCGCCGCTCGACCTGCTGCTCATTCCGGGCGGCATGGGGACGCGCACCGAGGTCGACAATGCCGCGCTGATCGACTGGCTGCGCCAGCGGGCGTCGTCCGCCGAGGTCGTGATGACCGTCTGCAGCGGCACCGCGTTGCTGGCGCGCGCCGGGCTGCTCGACGGGCGGCGCGCCACGACCAACAAGAT